>ERZ778504.28-NODE-28-length-141257-cov-18.830930_pt1 | contig 141257 bp, 107 predicted proteins | sample MGYA00510046_ERZ778504 | MGnify/ENA primary metagenome ERZ778504 (study PRJEB29527, sample SAMN07138964) | mouse gut metagenome | material: feces | host: mouse | place: China:Nanjing | collected 2016-01-25 ...
GCTCAGTTAGTGGCTTAGCCAAGGCTGAACAACCTCAAATTTTACCGAATCATTGAAATTAAACAAAATATTATATTTCGCCGGCTTGTGTGTCCTTGCAACAGGTTGCAACGACCTTGACACTGAGCCTCTGGGCAACATCATCACTTCCACTCAGAAGAGCGATGTGATCAAAGGTGATCCCGCCATGATTGAGTCAAGCGTGTCGGCTATTCCCTCGACCGGAAATCTCTTCGGCAAGATTCTCGGCACAAACCAGCACATGGATTTCGGTTATCCCGCTATCCTCGCCGGTCTTGACAGCCGTACAGCAGAAATGGTATCGGATGTGACAGGCTACAACTGGTTTTCCGAGCAGGTCGAATTTTCTGACTATAAGCCCACCTCACGTCTCACCCGCATGATCTGGGGCACGATGTACAATCAGATTCTCGCTGCGAACAGCGTAATCGCTACCATTGATTCCGAGACGAAGGATCCGCTGTCGATGTATTATCTCGCCCAGGGTCTTGCATATCGTGCCAACAGCTATTTCGTGTTGGCGCAGAGCTATCAGTTTACCTACAAGGGTAACGAGACCCTGCCTTGTGTGCCTCTTATCACTGATAAAAATCAAAATGAGGTAGCATCCAATGGCGCACCCCGTGCCACCGTTCAGGAGGTTTACGATCAGATTGATTCCGACATCAACGAGGCCATCCGTCTTCTTGAGGAATCGGGTCGTATCAGTGCCACCGCTCGTGCCGACAAGAAATTTTTCAACGCATCGAATGCCCACGGTCTCCGCGCCCGCATCAATCTTGTGAAACAGAATTGGGCCGAGGCTGTCAAAGACGCCCAGTATGTCATTGACAATTCCAAGGCTACTCCCTATAGCATTGCTGAGGTCTCGAAGCCTTCGTTCTGGGATGCTGCCGACCACTCATGGCTTCTCGCAGTTATCGTTGAGGAAAGCGACCGCGTCGTCACAATCGGTATCTGTAACTGGCCGTCGATGATGTGCTCCTTCTCAAGCAACGGTTATGTGGCAGTAGGTGCATGGCGCAGAGGCAGCAAGAAGATGGTTGATGGCCTCAACATCGACGATGTCCGCAAGGGATGGTTCCTCAACTCCAACGGCAAGTCGCCCAATCTTTCGGCCGAGCAGCAGGCTTATCTCACCGGCGCAATCTCCGCACCCAGCACACCGGCCTATGTCAACGTGAAGTTTGACATCTACAACAGTAACTTCAGCAATCCTGTCTGCGCCAACGACATGCCCCTTATGCGCATCGAAGAGATGTATCTTATCCTCGCAGAGGCTCAGGCCATGGGAGGCGATGCCGCTACAGGCGCACAGACCCTGACTTCGTTCATCTCGACTTACCGTGATCCCTCCTACACTTGTGCCGCCTCGACCGCTGAGGGTGTGCAGGACGAAGTGTGGAAGCAGCGCTGCGTCGAATTCTGGGGTGAGGGCATGGGCTACTTCGACTACCTCCGTCTCAGAAAAGCGATTGACCGTCGCGGCGCAGGTTTCGCTCCCGCCCAGTGCTTCAACATTGAGCCGAACGATCCAATCCTCCTCTTCCAGATTCCCCAGACAGAGGTCGAAGGCAACACCCAGCTCGGTGCCAATAACCCCGAACCCTCAAAGGCTCCCACTCCTGTGGCTGACGTAGACTAATTGATTCATCTCAAAATTTTCACATACAGTTATGAAATTGACCAAATTTGCAGTGATGGCCCTCGCCATTATGATCAGCACTCTGACATCCTGCAGCGATAAAGGCTATTGGGATGAATATGTTCCCGAAGGGCCTGAGTACTCATTCGAACAGGCCACTCCTAAATTCACCACCAAGGAAACAAATCCTACGGTGACTGTCAACGTCATCCGCTCGACCACCAAAGGTGCTGCTACAGTCGAAATTACGGCCACCAAGGTATCGGAAGGAGTGACTGTCCCCACCTCTGTAACTTTTGAGGACGGTAAAAACTGTGCACCCCTCGATATTAAGCTTACCAACGGTGTCCCCGGCCCGGCTTACACCGCCACCCTCAGCTTCGGCAAGGATGTTGCCATGAGTCCCTCGGCTGAAAAGACCTGTGTATGTACAATCAACATTGACTATAACTGGATTTCGCTCGGCAATGGTCAGTTTGCAGACCTCTTCATGCTCGGCGAAAAGTACTTCGACGTTGAAATCCGTCAGGCCGAAGGCTTCCAGCGTTATCGTGTCATCAAGCCCTACCACGAAGGTATGGCCGCCGATACGGGCGAGTGGGAAGACTGGCGCACCGGCGAATATCCTGAATATATCGAATTCTGGGACAACGGCGACGGAGTCATCCAGTTCAATTCCTGGAACTGCGGCATCATCTACGAAGCCAATCCCGGCGATTACATCGTGGCTTATCCCGGTAGTCGTTTCAACGGCGGCTCGATTGCAAACAATGTATGGGCTGAGCCCGGCTATGCATGCTTCTCACCTTATTACTACATTGATGGTCTCGGTGGTTTCAACAACTCGACTAAGTTTGGCGTAGTCCAGGTTATTCTCCCGAAATAATCCGTATCTCTGCATCCGCAGAGCAAACTGCTAAAACCGTCAACGGGCGTGACATTTTCAATGAATGTCACGCCCGTTGCTGTTTCCTAGAGTGTGTCTTGGCGGATTCAGCCGCTGCCGCTTCTTTCAGTTGTGGCCTTTGGTAAGGACGAGTGTCATGACGGCGCAGATGATAAGGACGATGCCGATTATGGCGCGGACGGTGAGGACTTCGCCAAACAGAAGGACTCCGAACATGATGCCTGTTATGGGTTCAAGAGCACCGAGTATGGCAACGGGCACAGAGCCTATGCACTGTATTGAGATGGCAACCGTCATCAGCGACACGATGGTCGGTATGACAGATATCCCTATTATACAGGCCCACGGCAGCCATCCGGCAGGGACAGGCTGCACAGCCGTGAAGAAATCCGTACGTGCGGCAAAGACTATCAGTCCGAACAGCAGCGAATAAAATGTCAGCGTCGACCCGGAGAGATGGCGGATGCGGCTCTTGTTGATGAGCACCATGTAGAGTCCATAGGCAAGCGCGGAGAATATGACGAGGGTGATTCCTGTTGCCGTCACATGTGCCCCTTGGCCCGGATTACATAGAAAAGCGACTCCAGCCAGGCAGATGGCTATCGAGATAATGGTCCACAGTGAAATCCTTTCGCGATAAAAGAACCATAGGATCAAGGCTATGAACACCGGTTCGACAAACAGCAGCGTCGACGCAAGTCCTACGTCCATATAATTATAGGCTTCGAAGAGCAACACCGATGAAAGCGCAAAAAATATACCCAGTATGACCATAAGCGGCAAATCTCGCCGTTCGAGGCGGAAACTGTCGCCGCGCATCCACATGATTGCGCCGAGTATCATCGCCGCAAACACGTAGCGGTAAAACAGCACTGACGATACGTCCATCCCCAGTTCATAGAGGGGGACGGCAAACAGAGGGTTTGTGCCGTAGCTCACCGCAGCCACAGCACCGAGGATATATCCTTTGGTGGTTTGTGTCATATACGCTGAAAAAATCTGATATATGTCGTTTGTCCTTTGGAGGGGAAATCCCTACTTCATGCGCATGAAGGGAAGGAGGAGATTGTTGAGCTGATTGTATTCCACAAGGAAGCCGTCGTGGCCGAAAGGTGAATGTATTTCGCCATAGACCGCCCCCGGGATTTTCGAACATAGTTCCTGCATCTCGCGTGGCGGAAACACAATGTCGGTTTCCAGCCCGATCACGAGAGTGCGCGCCTTGATGCGTTTGAGAGCTTCGTCAAGACCGCCTCGGCCTCGGCCCACATCGTGGGTGTCGAAAGCATTGAGGATGGAATAGTAGGAGTAGGCATCAAATCTCCGGCAGAGCTTTTCACCCTGATATTGTTGATAGCTCGACGCGCGGTGCACTTCGGGAAGTTCCTCTTTGTCGCGTTGGGTGAGGTTGTAGCCGTAGTAGCCACGGTAGCTCAACAGGCCGATTGCGCGCGCTGCGGCAAGTCCTTTGCGCCCCGCGTCGGCCGACGGCTCGCCGAAGGTGTGGTCGGCCTCGATACACATGCGCATCGTTTCGTCGATGGCGATTGTCCACGGCGTGGCCACGGCATCAGTGGCCATCAGTACAAGTCTGTCGAAACGCTCAGGTTGCATGACCGCCCATTCGATAGCTTGGAATCCGCCGACCGAACATCCGACAAGCGTGTCGATATGGCCGATTCCGAGTGCATCGGCGAGAATGCGGTGGGCGTTCACAATGTCACGGATTGTATATTTCGGGAAATCCTTGAAATATGGATGCCCTGTCGCCGGATTGGTGTGCAGTGGGGATGTTGTCCCGTAAGGCGACCCGAGAATATTGGCACAGACCACAAAGTTGTGTGCCGGATCAAGGAATTTACCCTCCTCGACCGTATGAGGCCACCAGTCCTGAACATCGCTGTTTGCGGTCAGGGCATGGCATACCCAGACGACGTTGCTTTTATCATCGTTGAGAGTGCCGTATGTGTGATATGCGATACGAAGTTCATCGAGCTGACCTCCGAGTTCGAGCGCGAAAGGCTCGTTGTGGTGATAATAATTGACCATTTTTCCAATTGACGCTATTAGTGGCCACAAAGTTAAGCATTTCGGAGGGGAATGTGGGAAAACGCAGGCTACAAAAATTAAGAAATCACAAAAATAACAGCGTCCTTGTCTGTGCGGACATCAGCGGTCTGCCACAGCATACATGGAAGCTGTTATTTTTATGATTGCCGGATATCTGTATCCGGGATATTTTTCAGAAGGTGACGTTGTATTTGTCGAGAAGTTCGCTCGGGTGATACGATTCCTTGGCGTGGCGCAGACCGGGATCGCCGACATCTTCCTCTCGGTTGATGTATATGAGTCCCGGATGACGTTCGGTCATCATAGCGGCAAACAGCTTGTTGACAGTCTCGCCTGCGCCGACAACCTCGTGGTTCATTTTCTCAATATGTGTGTAGAGCGTGTCTCCCTTCACTTCTCCGAGGGTGAAAGCCACGATTCCGTCGCTGGGTGTCGAAAGCACTGCGCCCTCGAATCCGTAGGCATCGAGATTGTCGAGTACGTGCATCACCTGCGCACGCTCGATGTCGGCTAACGCCGGTTTTGACAACGGAAGATGTGTCGCGTTGAAAAACTCTCTGACAGCGGGAAGCAGATCTGGAGTCAACGGCTCGAATGTATAGCAGGGATTCTCGGCTTCGAAACGGTTGACATGGTTACGCTTCTTGTTAAGCTTCTTGCCACTCAGAGTGGCAAGGGCTTGCGCGTCATACAGATAGTCGCTCCATCCTTCAAGCTTCTCCACCGACTTTGCGCCGAGTGCCTGAAGCGGTGCGACATAAGCCTCCGGCACAGCCGAAAATATCAGCTCGCAGCCTTCGCGACGGCAGTGTTCGAGCAAAATATTGACCGACTCCTCAAGCCCCATCTTGCCGACGGGAATTGAAAAAGCCGGTCGTGTTACGTCGTCTTCGGTCACACCCTTAATAAAGAGTGTGTCGTTGAAGATACAGTATGTGTAATCGAAATAATCAGTCCACATGAACATACCGCCGACAGTGAAATCACACGTTCGGCAACATGCCTGTGAGAAAAACGGACGGAGTTTATCGACATCCGAAAGCGTAAGAGGCCTGAATCTGAGCTGGCTCTCTCTTCGCGGACGCGCTGTGATGACAGCGGTGGTGTAGCCTGCATTCTGGCGTGGCGTTATCATAATATAAATAGTTTGTGCGTTTTTTTCATTATGATAAACGTTTGGCGCTTATGTGAGGTTCACACGCAGTCGCGTCTTCTCCGTCGCGTGGTTCTTACTGACGGCCTGAAGTAGCTACTTCGCGGTTGATCTTGTTGACAAGACCCTGAAGCACCTTGCCCGGGCCGAGTTCGATAAACTCGTCAGCTCCGTCGGCAATCATGTTCTGCACGCTCTGAGTCCAGCGCACGGGTGCGGTGAGCTGAGCCACGAGGTTAGCCTTGATTTCAGCGGGATCGGTGTGAGGCTTGGCATCGACGTTCTGGTAAACAGGCACAACGGGAGTGTGGACCTCAGTCTTTTCGATTGCTTCTGCAAGCTCTGCGCGGGCAGGCTCCATGCAGGGAGAGTGGAACGCACCGCCTACCTTGAGGCGCATCGCGCGCTTTGCTCCGGCTTCCTTGAGCTTGACACATGCAGCGTCGATAGCCTCTTCTTCGCCTGAAATCACGAGCTGGCCGGGGCAGTTGTAGTTGGCGCAGACAACAACACCGGGAATCTCGGCGCAGATTTCTTCAACCTTTTCGTCGGGAAGTGCGATAACGGCAGCCATCGTCGAGGGCTTGAGTTCGCAAGCCTTCTGCATGGCCTGTGCGCGGGCCGACACGAGACGGAGGCCGTCTTCGAAGCTGAGCGCTCCGGCAGCGACAAGTGCAGAGAATTCGCCGAGCGAGTGACCTGCCACCATCGAGGGGGCAAATTCTTCGCCCATTGTCTTGGCGAGTATCACAGAGTGGAGAAAAATTGCAGGCTGTGTAACCTTGGTCTGACGAAGGTCTTCGTCTGTGCCTTCAAACATAAGGTCAGTGATGCGGAAACCGAGAATTTCATTTGCTTTCTCAAACATTTCCTTTGCCACTTCATTGTTGTCGTAGAGGTCTTTGCCCATTCCGACGAACTGGGCTCCCTGACCGGGAAATACAAATGCTTTCATAAATGAATTGGTATATAATCTAATGTATATAATCTGTTTGGAGGTGCAAAGTTACGTTTTTCCGATAAGATTTTAAGGTTCAAAAACCATTTTTAACATCACTCTCCGCAATGCGGCGCAGCGTTTACTCGTTTCATCAATAAAAAATTACGTAACTTTGCATTATCGCAGACAGTCCACACAATCCTGACTGTAATCTTAATTTTTTATTAACCACTATGATACCTTGCTTTCTAAATTTCGGCACAGGCGAACTCATCATAATCTTTTTCGCTATCATCCTGCTTTTCGGAGCGAAACGTATCCCCGAACTTGCCCGCAGCATGGGCAAAGGCATCAGTATGTTCAAACAGGGCATGAACGAAGCCGTCGACCAGATAAAGGAAACTCCCGATGCGAAACCGTCGTCGGCCGATTCTGCCTCTGACAATACTCAAACCAAAAACGAAGCCAACCGGAAGTGAATTCCGAGATGGGATTTTGGGATCACGCTGAAGCTCTGCGCGGAGTCTTGCTCCGTGTGGCGGGGCTTCTTGTCGTGTTGACATGCGTGTTTTTCGCCGCAATGCCCCACATCTTTGATTCTGTGATTCTTGCTCCGTGCAAGTCTGATTTCATACTCTACCGATGGCTTGCCGAACTGCCCGGCTCGACACTCCTCCCGGACTCAGCCACCGGCAGTCATGATATCGAACTGATAAACATCCGGCTTGCATCGCAGTTTTTCATCCACATGTCCACGTCGTTCTGGCTTGCCGTAGTGTTGGGATTCCCCTTCTGTGTCTATCTGCTCTGGGGCTTCGTCGCTCCGGGACTTTACGAGGAGGAGAAGCGCGGGATGCGCACTGCATTCATTTTCGGCAACATGATGTTTTTTCTCGGAGTCGCCACGGGCTATTTCATAGTCTTCCCGCTCACACTTCGCTTCCTTGCCGATTACCAGCTGAGCACCCTGATTCCAAATCAGATTTCTCTTGATTCGTATATGGACAACTTCCTCATGCTTATCCTTGTCATGGGCATAGTGTTCGAGCTTCCGCTGGTGACATGGCTCATCGGCAAGACCGGTTTCCTCTCGCGTGCCTTCTTCAGCCGTTACCGCCGCCATGCGATCGTGGCGCTGCTTGTCGCCGCCGCCGCCATCACTCCGAGCGGTGACCCGTTCACGCTTATGGTGGTCTTTCTCCCCTTGTATCTTCTCTGGGAGCTTTCCGCCTTCACCGTGCCTGCTATGTCAGCGACAGACGCATGTTCCGGGACAGCCTGACAACCCGGTATAAACTATAAAATTATAATCTCACATATCATATCCACCTGATTATGAAAATTGGCATAATTGTGGCCATGCAGAAGGAGCTGGCCCTGATACTTCCTCTTCTCTCCGATTCATCCACCGAGGTCCGCGGGACAGTCACTTACCACTGCGGACATATAGGCGAAAACGAAGTGGCTGTGATGCAGTGTGGCATCGGCAAGGTAAACGCGGCTATCGGAGCGGTGAGCCTCATCGATGCCTTCTGCCCCGAACTCGTCATCAACACAGGCGTAGCGGCCGGAGCCGGCGACGAAGTGGCCGTGATGGATATTGTCCTTGCCGACCGTCTTGTGCACCACGATTTCTGGTGTATCGGCGAAGAATGGGGACATGTCCCCGGATGCCCGCTATATTTCCCCGCACGGCTGCCTCAAATCAGAGAGAACGAAAATGTTAAACTTGGATTGATCGCTTCAGGTGAGCTTTTTATATCTTCAAAAGATGAAATCGACACCATCCGCGGACATTTCCCCGACGTTATGGCCGTCGACATGGAGTCGGCCGCTATCGCTCAGGTGTGCGAGCAGCGCGGTGTCCCGTTCATGTGTCTGCGAGTCATCAGCGACACTCCTTGGTGTTCCCACGACAACTCCCGCCAGTATGACGACTTCTGGAACGAAGCTCCACAGAAAACATTTGAAATAGTAAAAGAAATCATTTTCAACGCATAATCCCTGATTTTATAATGCACGGCAGATAATACATCGGATAGATATTATGAATTGTGCATTATGAATTAACCCACCGTTTCGATGAATAAAATACCGAGTTTCACAATTGACCACAACCGTCTGCTTAGAGGCATTTACGTCTCACGACGCGACACGACTCCCTCGGGCGATGTCATAACTACATTCGACGTGCGCATGACAGAGCCAAACCGCCAGCCGGCGCTCACCCCTGAATCGCTACATGCGCTTGAACACCTTGCGGCCACATATCTGCGCAACAATCCTCAATGGAAAGACCGCATTGTCTACTGGGGGCCTATGGGTTGCTGCACAGGCAACTATCTGATAGTCCAAGGTGAGCTTGAAAGCGCCGATGTGGTAGACCTCCTCAGGGATACGATGGATTTTGTGGCTCGTTTTGAGGGTGAAGTCCCCGGAGCAAGCCCTCGTGACTGCGGCAACTGGTCGTTCATGGATCTCGAACAGGCCCGTAAGGACGCCCGGCGCTATCTCCATGAGGTTCTTGCCGATATCAGGCCGGAAAATCTTGTCTATCCGCAATAAAACCAACCGCCATTAAAAGACCGTTATCGGCCTTCGTTTCTATTTTTGTCATACGTGGTCAGAGGCCACGTCCCCCCGTTTCCCCATATCCATTGACATGAAAGATCTCAAAGGCATACGAGGTAAATTCTACATAGCGTCGCTCATCGAGGAAGGTGAGCACGAACATCAGGACTTTAAATTCGCCATATCCGATGCGCGTAAGATAGCGCGCAGCATCTCGGCTTTCGCCAACAACGGCGGAGGCCGGTTGCTTGTCGGAGTCAAGGACAACGGTGTGATTGCCGGAGTCCGCAACGAGGAGGATATCTACGTCATCGAGCAGGCTGCCGAGATGTATTGTCGCCCGTCGCAGGAAATACGTGTCACAGCTTTCCGCACCGAAGGCGACAAGACCGTGCTGCGCATCGAAATTGACCGTTCGCCTGTCCGGCCCGTGGTGGTGCTTGAAGCCGACGGCTCGCGTCGTGCCTACTACCGCGTCAAGGACGAAAACATCCTTGCACCGGAACTGATGGTGCGTGCATGGGTGGCTTCGGCAAATTCCGAAGGATGCGTCATTTCATTCTCCACGGCTGAAAAATCGCTTGTCGACATGCTCGACGATGGCCCTGTGGCGGTCGAGGATTTCATGCTCTCGGCTCACGTGTCGCGTGCTTCGGCCGAAGACACCGTAATCCGTCTGCACTCGATGGGTATACTCGATTTCCATTACAACGGCAAGACATTTCTTCTTACCCGCCGGAACGATCCCGAATCAGAGGAATAGTAGAGTTTGCGTCAAAATAAGAAACCGAATCAACGGCATCCGGATTGCCCGGATGCCGTTGATTCGATTAAGAAATACCGGAATTGTCGGTATTACACTTATTATACGTTGAAAAGAAGCGGAGATGGCTGACTGCCATCTCCGCTGTTATTTGAATGAATGTCTCACCGACATTCATCGTTTTAGGGACACATTAATAGTTGTCGGGGATATCAGGGTTGTTCCACTTAGCGACAGCCTGGTTGTTGTTGCCTTCGGTCTGAACGATTACCATGTTCATCCATGCAGGACGGCCGACGGTATTCTTGCGAGAATCCTCATAGAAGTTTGTACCCTCGTAGTCACGGACTACAGAATAGTTGAGACGCTTGATGTCCCAGAGAGCCTGACCTTCGCCCCAAAGCTCTACTCGCTTCTGGAATACGATTTCCTCTACGACTTCGTCGAGTGACGACGCTGAGCAAGTGTAGTTGGGATCGCGATAAGTCTGCATGAATTTCTCAAGTTCCTGCTTGCCTTGTGCGGGATTGGTGTGTGCGAGCGCTTCAATGTAGATAAACCACATTTCTTCAACACGCATCACAGGCACTGCAGTTGCTGAACCTTCGTTCGGATCAGTTCCATTACCTGCACCCGGACGGAACTTGATAGTTCCATAGGGGAAATAGTTGACATAGTAACCACGGTCCTCCTCATTGATCAAGGGGAAATCATTAACGAGGCTGGTCACGCCGGGAGTAATCCATGAAAGTTTACGGAAGTCGGTATCAGAAATGCGGGCATACATGTTGGCATCAATAATCGGACAAGCGCCGACAGCTGCATATCCATACTCTGCCTCAGGGCTCATCATCGAGGTCCAGTTACAGATACCTGTGCCAACAGCATCGTTTTCCTTCTCGAACTTCAGACCCCACATCCATGACGAATTGTCCATAGAGTTGAAACCAGATTTCGGATTGGTCCACGCATCCTGTGTAAGAGGCGTGCAGCCACTTGCCTTGATGGCCTTGTCGGCATATTCCGCAGCCTTAGGATAATCCTCTACCCAAGTGTAGAGACGGGCAAGAAGGCCATAGACGCAACCGAGGTCCGGAAGCAGACGAGTGCCATAGCTTACGTTGCTGATGTATTGCTCGGCATACAGAAGGTCTGCAAGGAGGAAGTCGAACATTTCCTGACGTGTGGCACGGGGATTGTTGCGGGCTTCTTCTTCGGTAGTGTTTTCAGTCACGATAGGCACTGTGAGGTTGGTGACATCATTACCGTCGATATTGACTGCCGAAGTGTTGTTGTTGGGAAGGAACTCATACCAGCGGGCCATGTCGAGATAAGTCATCGCACGGAATGTGAGTGCTGTCGCACGCGCACCCTTGCTGTAGTCATCCTCAACGTCGGCATGATAGATGCCGAGAGCCTTGTTGCAGGCGAGCACCTGCTGAGTATAGTAGTTCCAGATACGCTGAACCGAAGCATAGTTCTGACCGAGATAAACGATCTGGGTATAGTTGCTCCACTGGTTGTAGTTGAGACCGATGCCAAGAACAGACATGTCGCCTGTCATGCAGTCGCGGATGTGCATCATTGATGAATAACCGAAATCGCCGTGCCAGTCGGCTCCTGTGGTGTTCCAGTTTACCATGAAACCTGACATGGCATACATCATAGCCTCGCCTGCCTTTACTGAAGACTCAAGCTGATCCTGTGTAACATTGCTTGTAGGATAAACCTCTTCTATACATGACGAGAATGTGAGGCTCGAAGCTACAGCAAGAAGGAGTGTTGATTTAAATATAGCTTTCATTTCTTGTTGTCTGCTGATTAGAATGAAATATTAATGCCACCGGAGATAGTACGGATAGGCGCATAGTATGCGTTGGTCACAGAACCGGTGATTGACTGACGGGGATCGAGACCCTTGCGCTTTGACCAGATAGCTACGTTGTCACACGAGAGATAGAAACGAATTTTCTCTACGTCAATCTTCTTTGTTGCCTTGCTGGGAAGTGTGTAGCCGAAATTGATGTTCTGAAGTGCGAGGTAGGATGCGCTGGTGAGGAAGCGGTCGGAAGTCGAAGCGACATACTGGTCATTGTAGACCATCTGTGGAATGCTTGAGTTCTTGTTTTCAGGAGTCCATGCGTTCAAGAGGTCTTTGTGCATTGCGCGGCCACGTGACGAGCCATAAGGACTTGCCATAAGGCCGGCATAAGTACCGTCATATACCTGACCGCCGAGCTGATAAGTGAAGTCAATGGCAAAGTCAAATCCGTAAGTGTTGAACGATGTGCCGAAACCGCCGTAAGCATCGGGAAGCGCTGTCCCGCAAAGATAGAAATCGGCGTTGCCATAGGTCTTGGTTGTGACTATGTTGCCGGTAAGCTTGTTGTCTGCGTCACGTTCGTTCATGTACCACATTGACTCACCGGTTTCCTTGTCGATTCCGGCAAATTTCTTGATGCGGAATGTATAGAGCGACTCACCTTCACCGTAGAAATAGCTGCCAGAGCTATAGCCGTCAACACCGTCGACAGTCATGGTTTTGCGCTCTTCGGGCAGACGGGTAATCTTATTCTTATAGAATGTGAAGTTGAGGTTGGCAGACCAAGTGAAGTTACGTGTACGGATGATGTCGCCGCGGAGGTCAAGTTCGAAACCGGTGTTGGTCATGTCACCGATATTGTCATAATAAGAGGTGTAGCCGTAGCTCGGGGGGAGCGGGAACGAGAAGAGCATGTCGGATGTCTTGCGGTAGAATCCTTCGACTGTACCTGAGAGACGTTCGTTGAAGAAGCTGAAGTCAACACCGTAGTTGAGGTTGCCACCCTTTTCCCAAGTGATATTCTTGTTTCCGAGAGTGTTGGGCTGAGCTGCAGCCTGACCGCCTGAGTTCACGATGGTATATGTGTTCACATAACGGAAGTTACCGATGTTGTCGTTACCCTGTTCGCCATAAGAAACCTTGAGTTTCAACATGTCGACCCAAGGAGCCTGGAAGAACGCTTCCTTGTTTATGATCCATGCTGCCGATGCTGACCAGAATGTACCCCAGCGGTGTTCGGGATCGAAGCGAGAAGATGCGTCACGACGGAGCGACACGCTACCGAAGTACTTGCTGTCGTAGTCGTAGTTCACACGGCCGAACCAGCCTTCGTTGTTGTAGTCAGTCTGATAAGAAGAGCTTCCGTTTTCAATTACAGCGCCGTCAAGTTCTTCATTAGAGGGAAGAAGCATGTTGGAGCGTGAAGCATACATATAAGAGTATTTGTTCCAGTAGTTTTCGTGACCGAGAAGCACGTTGACGTTGTGTTCGCCGAACTGACGTGCCCAGTTGAGCAACTGCTGGTAAGTGTAGTCGATACGACGGGTAGAATATTTATTTACGATACCGTTTGATGATGCGTACTGTCCGAAGAACGGGTTGGTCACGCTGGTCTGACGCTGCTCATAGAGGTTGACAGTGTTGTTGGTGGTGAACTTGAAGTCACGGAGGAAACGGATTTCGGCATAACCGGTGGCAGTCATGGCATTGCCGTCATATTTGCGGACATCGAGGATGTTCTGTGACAGCGGGTTGGCCTGAGAGAAAACAGGACGAGAGGGAAGTCCGAGTCCCATTCCGTCACCGTAGTCATACATAGTGTTGCCGTTGATGTCCTTAAGGATGTTGCCCTGTGCGTCACGCACGTAGAGAGGATAGATAGGGGCAAGTACGTTGTTCACGGCAAATATATTGCCCGAAGAAGACGAGCTGCCGTCATCTCCGTTGAACTTTGATTCATAGTGGGTGTAGCTCATGTTAGCTCCGACTTTGAGCCAGTCCTTGGCCTGAGTGTCGGCAGCAAGACGGCCGGTGAAACGCTCGTAGCCAGAGTTGACAGTGATACCTTCGTTGTTAAGGTAGCTTGCCGATGCGTAGAAAGAACCCTTGTCAGAGCCCTGCGATACGCTAAGGTTATATTCCTGACGGAGAGCGTTCTTATAGGCAGCGTCGCTCCAGCTGTCGGGAGTGAGCAAATACTGTTCTCCGCTTTGAGCTGTATAGATATTGCCGAGAGTCGCATTGGGATTAAGCTTGAAACCGTCAACAAGCATATTCTCACCTTCGGGAATAGTGTAGACATTATATCCGAGCATTGTGATGAGATTGCTGTTGGCATATGCGAGAGCTTTTGCCTCGTCGTATCCACCTACGTTCATTGCATAGTTGCCGACTGCACGGCCGAATGTCTCGTAATAGAGAGCGGGAGAGGTAATTACATCGTAATCCTGCACGGCGCGTGAATTCTGGCCCCATTTTGCATCGAGGGTCACACGGGCATTTCCCTGCTTACCGCGTTTGGTAGTGATAAGGATGACACCATTAGCACCACGAGCACCGTAGAGTGCGTTTGATGCGGCGTCCTTAAGGACTGTCATAGACTCGATGTCCTGAGTAGAGATGTTGTCAAGACCTCCGTCGTATGGAGTACCGTCAAGGACGATGAGGGGTGATGTCCCTGCATTGATTGAAGATATACCGCGGATGAGCACAGAGGGTGAAGAGTTGCCGGGTGCGCCTGAATTAGAGTTGATCTGGACACCGGAAACCTTACCTTTAAGCGCGTCTACCGGGTTCGTCACCTGAACCTGCTCGATTTCCGAAGCGTCAAGCACTGAAGCCGAGCCTGTGAACGACGAACGTTTTGCCGTACCGTAGGCAACGGTGATTACTTCGTCGAGCATGTTTGTTCCGTCGAGGACGATGTTCATTTTCTGTCCGGGGGTGATGTTCACGTCCTTGGTTGTCATGCCGACGTATGACACCTGAAGTTTTTTGACAGTGGCCGGAAGGGTCAGGGTAAAGTTACCGTCGACGTCTGTCGCCGTACCCATCTGAGTACCGACTCCCAATACGGTCGCGCCGATCAGAGGCTCGCCGTCGGCGCTTGTCACCGTGCCGTTAACGGTCTGGTTCTGAGCCATTACCGCAAACGTGGTGATGAGTGCCGCAAGTAGTAGAAACAGCTTTTTCATACCTAGTAGTTAAGTAACATACATCGCTGTTAATAGTAAGCTGTTTTGTGGAACATATTGAGCATCAATGTTATAATGCTACATTCTGATGAAAGCAGCAATATGGCTGAAGGTCTAAAGTCGTGGATGGACGGTGGATTTCATGTGGAAATCACGTGGATTCAGATAAACAAAAAACTCCGCAAGCGCTATGCTCACGGAGTTTTCGGAATGGGTATTCCGAGGGGTGACAGACTATCTTATTGTCTGCCTATTGTATGCAGTAGCTTGTCGACAGCTTCAGCCGGACTGGATGTCGATGCGAGGCATTTTATGAAAAGTGACCCTATGATTGCTCCTGACGAATAGGTGAATGCTTCGCCGAGAGTCGAAGGGTTTGATATTCCGAATCCGATAAGCCGCTTGTGTTTCAGATCAAGTGAATTGACATGGCTGAAATAGTCTATCTGTGCTTCTCCGAATGAGTCGCGTGTGCCTGTAGTGGCCGCAGCCGACACCATATAGATAAAACCGTCGCAGTTTTCGTCGATCAGACGTATGCGTTCGTCAGATGTCTCGGGTGTGATTAACATAATCATCGGTAGCTCATAATTCACACAGAGCTGACGGATGTCGCGCATGTATTCATGAAACGGCAGATCGGGGATGATTATGGCATCAATCCCAATCTCCTTGCAGCGTTTAAACAGCGGTTCGATGCCATATTGCATCATTGGATTGAGATAACCCATAAGCACCATAGGTATGTCGGTCACTTCCTTGCGTGCTTCTTCTACCTGATTGAGCAGCAGACGGAGGTTCATGCCGTTGCGCAGAGCGACGGTCGAACTGTCCTGTATGACAGGCCCGTCGGCCATAGGGTCGGAGAACGGGACTCCGATTTCAATCATGTCGACACCACGGCCTGCGAGTGTCTTTATGATATCCGTAGTGGAGTCGAGATGCGGGTAGCCGCAGGTGAAATAGATGGAAAGTATATCGGATTGCTTTTCATTGAAAAGTCTGTCTATTCTGTTCATAATCTTATGATTTTCTGATTTGTTTTAAGAATTCGGTTAACAGAGATATGTCTTTTATGCCGGGCGACGATTCGAAGCAGCTGTTCAGGTCAAGCCCGATGAGCTGCGGGTGTGATATACGGGCTATGGTTTCGGCATCGTCAGGACCTATGCCTCCACCGAGCATGAATCCGACGGGATGGGTGTAGTGTCCGAGCAGCTGCCAGTCGAATTTCATGCCTGTACCACCGTGGACAGGGCTTTTTCTGTCGAAAACGAAACGGTCGATACAGCGCGCATAGTTCTCCATCGGAATGAAGTCTCTTTCGTTTTCGATTCCAACGGCTTTCCATACTTCAAAGCCATGTCCTATAAGCTTTTGGCAATATTCGGGACTTTCACTGCCATGAAGCTGCACGGCCGCCAGTCGGAATCTTTTGGCGATTGACATCACTTCTGTTTCCGGCCTGTCGACAAAGACTCCTGTAAGTCTTATTCCGGCTCTTGCGGCTTGGATGGCGTCAGGACACAGCCCGCAGGCGTTGCGTGGCGAACGGCTGTGGAAGATAAGTCCGAGATAATCAGGATGCAATCCGGCTATCTCCTTCATATTACCGGGATCGGTCATGCCGCATATTTTGATTGAAAGAGCCATATACCGTACATATAATTAAGGTGTAATATGATTTCAGAGAGTCGCATCGAGAAATTTTCTGAGAGCATCGCCGGGACGGTCGTGACGCATGAATGTCTCGCCGATGAGGAAACCGCTGAACCCTGAAGCGCGCAGTTGTTCCACTTCATTGATGGATGTCAGTCCGCTTTCCGCTATTTTGACCACATCGGCCGGGAGCGCTCCGGCCACTTTTTCCGAGAGCATCGTATCGGTGACGAAAGTAGTAAGGTCGCGATTGTTGACCCCCACCATATCTACGCCGGGATAATATTTGTCAAGTTCCGCGATATTATGGATTTCGAAAAGCACTTCAAGCTCAAGGGAATGAGCATAGCGGGTGAAATCTTCGATTTCGTCAGCGCCGAGCGCGGCGGCGATAAGCAATATCGCATCAGCCCCATAGGCCCGGGCCTCGGCTATCTGTCTGCGTGACACGATGAAATCTTTTCGCAAGAGCGGAATATCGCTCACAGAGCGGGCGTTGGCAAGATCGGTCAACGCACCTCCGAAATAGACGGTGTCGGTCAGCACCGAACACGCGCTTGCCCCGGCCTTCTGATATGCGGGAATGACTTCGTTGACAAGCGCGAGCGGATGGATTTCACCTTTCGATGGCGAACGGCGCTTGAATTCGGCAATGATGCCTGTCGGACTTTCGAGGAGTGCCTGTTTCATTGACACTGTCGGCCGGTCGGTAGTGATGGCGACCTCTTCACCGAGGAGCTGACATGAGGCTTCGATTTCGCGCTTCTTGTTGGCTATGATTTTGTCGAGTATATTTGGCATGGTGGCAGGACGCTTAACTGTTGATTTCTACAAATTTTCTGAAAGCTTCGGCCGCTCGTCCTGAGCGGATGCTCTCACGCGCTTCACCGATGGCTGTTTCGAGCGAAAGTTCCGGTTCGAGTGTGCGGATGGCAAATGCGGCATTGACCACAACGCAATTCTCCTGTGCCGGAGTTGCATTGCCTGCGAGTACGGCATCGAAAATGGCAGCCGCCTCTCCGACCGTGTTTCCTCCCGAAAGGTCGGCCTCACACGCCATCGGCATCTTGATGTCACCGGGTGTATAGACACGTTCCTCAGTCGATCCGACTACTTTGAACGGAGATGTAAGTGAGATTTCGTCATATCCGTCGAGCGAGTGGACTATCGTGCAGTTGATTCCCTCGTTCTGGGCTATGTAGTTGTAGAGACGCATCAGTTTAAGGTTGTAGACACCCAAGAGCTGATGTTTCGGCAAGGTAGGATTGACGAGCGGGCCGAGCATGTTGAAGAAATTACGCACGGCGAGTGCCTTTCTGACCGGGGCGACACTTTTGAGCGCAGGACTGAAGAACGGAGCGTGGAGATAGCTGACCCCGCAAACGTCGAGCGAGCGGCGAAGCCGGTCGGTATCGTCAGTGAACCTGACGCCGTGTTGTTCGAGCACGTTACTTGCACCTGAAATCGAGCTTGCGCCATAGTTTCCGTGTTTCACGACTTTACGGCCTGATCCTGCGACGACAAAACAGGTTGCAGTAGAGATGTTGAACGTATTCTTGCCATCACCGCCCGTTCCTACAATGTCGATGGCCTTCACTCCGTCCATATTGACTGGACGGCGGCGTTCGAGCAGCGCGTCGCGGAAGCCTGTAAGCTCGTCGATGGTGATGCTGCGCATCAGGAAGACGGTCATGAACGCTGCAAGCTGAGCGTCGTTATAGCGTCCGTCGGCAATGTTGAGCAGCACATCGCGTGCCTCGTCACGGCTGAGATTCTTGTGCTCGAACATCTTGTATAGTAGATTTTTCATATCGGTGTCTTTTATCTTAATGCTTTAACCAGTTGTCGATAATCTCCAGCCCGTAGGGCGTAAGGACTGATTCAGGGTGAAACTGCACGCCTCTTACGTCCAGCTCGCGGTGGCGCATCGCCATGATTTCGCCATCCGGGCTGAGTGCTGTGATTTCAAGCTCGTCGGGGAGTGTTCGGCGGTCGACAACCCACGAATGGTAGCGCCCGACTTCGAACTCGCACGGTATTCCGGCAAAGATGTAGTCATCGGCAACCAGTTTGGCCGGAGTCATGACCCCATGATAGACTTCGGAAAGATTGCGGAGCTTTGCACCGAATCTTTCGCCGATGGCCTGATGGCCGAGACAGACACCGAGTATGGGTTTCTCCGTGGCATAGCGTTCGAGCAGCTGCGGGAGGATTCCGGCTTCCGACGGAATGCCCGGCCCGGGTGAGATAATGATTTTGTCGTAGGCGGCAACTTGGTCAAGTGAGATTTTGTCATTGCGCACTACTTCGGGATTCACACCAAGCGCTCTCGTCGCGTGTGCTATATTATATGTAAAGGAATCGTAGTTATCTAATATCAATAGTCGCATCTTGAAACGGATTAAGTGTTATCATTCTTATTTTCCGAACTCTACCGCATAGGTGATGGCCTTGCTGAGAGCGCCGAGTTTGTTGCGTGTCTCCTGAAGTTCGTTTTCCGGAACTGAACGGGCCACGATGCCCGCGCCGGCCTGTGAGTAGAGGCGCTTGCCGTAGCTGAGGAAGCTGCGTATGGTTATGGCCTGATTGATGTCGCCGTTGAATCCGAGATAGCCGATACATCCGCCGTAGAGCAGACGGCTGTGTGGTTCTACTTCGTCGATGATCTGCATCGCCCTCACTTTGGGCGCTCCGCTGAGAGTTCCTGCCGGGAAGGTGTCGGCAAAGAGACGGTAGTTGTTGACACCTTCGGGAAGTTCGGCTTTGACACGCGATACCATGTGGATTACGTGTGAGTAGTACTGGATTTCTTTCAGGAAGTCAATCTCTACGGTTCCGCCGCTACGGCTGAGATCGTTGCGGGCGAGGTCGACGAGCATAATGTGTTCAGCATTCTCTTTTTCGTCGGTCAGAAGCGCCTTGGCGAGTTCGCGGTCGCGGTCATCGTCGCCTGTGCGTCTGAATGTCCCGGCGATAGGGTCGATGTAGGCTGTACGGCCGGTGATGCGGAGATGAGTTTCGGGCGATGAACCGAACACCTTGAAGCTTCCGAAGTCGAAATAAAACAGGTAGGGCGACGGATTGATGCAGCGCAAGGCACGGTAGACGTTGAACTCGTCGCCGGTGAATCCACGCGAGAACCGTCGCGAGGGCACGATCTGAAACACGTCTCCGCGAAGCGAGTGACCGACGCATTTTTTCACGGCGTCGATGAAATCTCCGTCGGTCATCGTTGATTCCAGATCGTCGGCCGGAACGAAGGGATATTGAGCCATGTTGTTATTGTGTAACACCGAAATCAGCTCGTCGGTCTGCTCTGTCTCTCCTTCAGGACAGTTTTCGATGATGGTCATCTCATTTTTGTAGTGGTTGACTTCGATGAGGAATCTGTAGAGGACATAATACATGTCGGGGACAGCCTTGAATTTTTCCTCCCGGTGGCGGATTTCCACATCTTCGAAATATCTCACTGCGTCGTATGCCGTATATCCGAGCAGACCGTCAGGCATAGAGTCGTCGCGGTTGTCGATTTGGAAACTTTCGATGTAGTCACGCAGTTCGTCGACCACGTCCACGCCGTCGCCTATCTTTTTGCGTATTTCAGTTCCGCCGGGGTAGCTCTTGACCACCATTTCGTTTTCGACCTTGAAATGGCCTATCGGGTCGACTCCTATAAAAGAAGTCGCGTTGTGCTGGGCATGGTAGTCGGAACTTTCAAGCAGAGCCGACTGCGGGTAGAGGTCACGGACTTTAAGGTAGATTCCGACCGGTGTTTCAAGGTCGGCTGGGATTGTGCGTCTATATTGAGTAATCTTTTTCATGTTCATTAGTTGATAGAGTTATTCATGAGATATGTGTGGAGATCCTTGTCGCCACGGCCCGAGAGGTTGATGACCACGATGTCGTCGGGATGGAAACGTTTTTTGTCGAGCACGGCGAGTGCGTGTGCGCTTTCGAGAGCAGGGATTATTCCCTCGTTGCGGGTGAGAGTCATGGCTGCGTCGAGAGCCTCGGTGTCGGTGACGGCGAGAACTTCCGCGCGGCCTGAGGTGGCGAGATAGGCGTGGAGCGGCCCGATGCCGGGATAGTCGAGCCCGGCCGAAATTGAGTAAGGTTCTACAATCTGTCCGTCGGAGGTCTGCATCACGAGTGTCCTTGAGCCGTGGATGATTCCTTCGCTTCCCGCATGTATGGTGGCGGCTGTCTCCCCGCTGTCGACTCCTTTGCCGGCAGCCTCGGCTGCGATGAGCCTGACTTCGGGATTATTGATGAAATGGTAAAATGCCCCGGCGGCATTGCTTCCGCCTCCGACACAGGCCACAACATAGTCGGGAGTCTCGCGTCCGACCTGCTCTTTAAGCTGTGCCCTTATTTCCTTGCTGATGATCGACTGGAAGTGTGCCACCATCTCGGGGTAGGGGTGAGGCCCTACGGTGCTGCCGATTATATAAAAGCTGTCGGGGTTGCAACACCAGTCGCGTATCGCTTCGTTTGTCGCATCCTTCAGAGTCTTGTTGCCCGAATGAACGGCGACAACCTTTGCTCCGAGCATTTTCATGCGCTCGACGTTGGGTTGCTGACGTGCCACGTCTGTCGCACCCATGTAGACTACGCAGTCCAGCCCCATGAGGGCACACACTGTCGCGGTGGCCACACCATGCTGCCCTGCGCCGGTTTCGGCTATGATGCGTGTCTTGCCCATGCGCTTGGCGAGGAGTGCCGAACCGATGGCATTGTTGATCTTGTGTGCGCCGGTGTGGTTGAGGTCCTCGCGCTTGAGATAGATATTTGTTTTGTGGATTTCGCTCAGACGGTCTGCACGGTAGAGTGGCGACGGGCGTCCCACGTAGTCGCGCATCAGTGTGTCGAATTCTTTTTGGAAATCATCGTCGTCAACGTAGCGGTAAAATGCGTCGCGGAGGTTCTTCACATTGTCGTGAAGGATTTCCGGGATATAGGCTCCGCCGAAACGTCCGTAGTAGCCTTCCTCGTCGATTGGAAGCAGGGATCTGTACTTTTTCATATTTTATGATGTGTGTATATCTGATTTTTGAGTGAACAACAAAAAACGGAGCGGCCACCGGGTGTTTCTACCGATGGCCGCTCCGCGTATAATTGCTGAATCGTTATTTCTCAGATTTTGTCAGACTTGTCTGCATGAATCAATGCCACCGATATTCCTACCGCTGCGCCACCAATAATTCATGCTGTTAAACAAGTTTGTCATTTTATCGTTTTATTTATCTTTATGCTGCAAATTTATAGTTAATCTTTAATTAAAACAAATGAATTGTCAATAATTTTGCTCCTGACGTTGAAAAATTATATTTTTTAATATGCCACCTTATTTATATAAGAGATTCAGGATTTCATCGGGACTCGTTCGTAATGATAACCGTGACAGAGGCATCGCAAAAACAACTATAAATTTAACTTTGTTAACGGTTGGTCTCAAAAGTGACCTTGTAAACAAAATCCTGCGATTTCCTTTCATTTTGTTACTTCTGATTGCTACAAAATGCCATTTTGACGGCATTAACATTGGGATTTAACATTCTTTTACATAAAACTAATTAACATACTCGTCAAAAAATATTACTTTTGTGGCCTGATAGTTTAGGATTTGTGAAAAAATATGCAATAATTGATACTCTTTTTCACTTCATCCATGATTTGCAAGACCGGCATAGAGATGCTTCCTGCAAGCCTGAAACTGACTTAGGGCTATAAACCCGTACAGGCAAACGGACCGAATGGTCATTGAATCCCCTCAGAAAAAACGGAAAGCACCCGGAGTGACACCGACTGCAATCCATCGACAATACGACACAATCATTATTATTTTCAATACTTTAATTAATTTCGTATTACTTAACTACTAGGTATGAAAAAGCTGTTTCTACTACTTGCGGCACTCATCACCACGTTTGCGGTAATGGCTCAGAACCAGACCGTTAACGGCACGGTGACAAGCGCCGACGGCGAGCCTCTGATCGGCGCGACCGTATTGGGAGTCGGTACTCAGATGGGTACGGCGACAGACGTCGACGGTAACTTTACCCTGACCCTTCCGGCCACTGTCAAAAAACTTCAGGTGTCATACGTCGGCATGACAACCAAGGACGTGAACATCACCCCCGGACAGAAAATGAACATCGTCCTCGACGGAACAAACATGCTCGACGAAGTAATCACAGTCGCATACGGTACCGCCAAGAAATCTTCATTTACGGGAGCTGCTTCTACGATCTCGGGTGCGACTATTGAGAAACTTCAGGTTTCCAACGTTTCAAAGGCTCTTGAAGGAGCTGCCCCCGGCGTACAGGTTGCCATCCAGTCCGGACAACCCGGCACAAGCGGCACTGTCAGAATCCGTGGTATCGGTTCTATCAACTCAAGCTCAGCACCTCTCTATGTTGTCGACGGCATGCCCTTCGACGGCGATCTCGCGTCAATCAACCCCAATGACATTGAATCAATGTCTGTCCTCAAGGATGCCGCATCGACAGCCCTCTACGGTTCTCGTGCAGCAAACGGTGTGATCGTCATCACTACAAAGAAAGGTAAGGAACAAAAATCACGTGTATCACTCGATGTCCGTATCGGTTCTAATTCACGTGGTATAAGCAACTACGACATCATGACCGATCCCGGCATGTATATGCTGACAAACTGGACACTGTTAAAAAATCAGTCTGACGCGGCAACCGCAAGCGCCAATCTTATCGACCGCCTCGGATATAATCCCTATGACTGCGCCAACGATGCAGTCGTGGATGCAAACGGCAATCTCACAAATGCCCGTCTCCTCTGGAACGACAACTGGACAGACGCAGCTATCAGCAACGGTCTGCGTCAAGAATATAACCTTACAGTGTCAGGCGGAAACGAAAAGAGCAACCACTTCCTATCTTTAGGCTACCTTGAAGACGAGGGTATCATAAAGAATTCCGACTACAGCCGTCTTTCATTCCGTGCGAGCGGTGACTACGACGTAAACCGCTGGCTCAACGTTAACGGTAATATAGCATATTCACGCGGTGAACAGAATGCTCTTCAGATTTCGAGCCTCGCAAACTATTCCAATACGTTTGCTTTTATCCAGAATATCGCCCCGATCTATCCGGTCTACGCCTATGACCGTCAGGGTAATCGCCTCTACAACGAAGACGGAAGTCCTTTGTTTGACTTCGGTGACGGCCAGTATGGCACCCGTCCGCTCTATTCAAACCAGAACGTAGTGGCTTCCGACGACCAGAATCAGAACCGCTATCTCCGCGACAACATCAGCAGCCGTTTTGGAGTGACACTGAAAATCATCGAAGGTCTGCAGTTCCGTGCAAACCTCGGCTATGACGTGACCAACACTTCACGCGACCAGTTCATGACACCGTCTTTCGGTGACGCACAGCAGGTTGACGGCCGTGCCTACAAGACACGCCAGCGCAACGAGACATACACAATAAACGAACTTCTCTCGTATGACAAAAATTTCGGCGAAAAGCATCACTTCGATGTTCTTGCCGGACACGAGTCATACAAAATGGCTCTGAACTATCTCTATGGTGCAAAGTCTCACTTCTTCGAATCTTCAATCCCTGAATTCGACAATGCCATCACAATGGACAACCTTTCATCAAGCAGTGATGAATACACCATCGAATCATGGCTCGGCCGTATCAATTATGACTATGACGACAAATACTATATCTCCGGCTCTGTCCGTGGCGACGGTTCATCACGCTTTGCAAAGAACCACCGCTGGGGCACATTCTGGTCAGTCGGTGCATCATGGCGTATCAGCAAGGAAAACTTCATGCAAAACCTCACATGGCTCGACAATATGTCAATCCGTGCAAGCTACGGTAGCGTAGGTAACGACGACATATATTACCCGAATACCAGCACCAGCAACTATTATCCGGCCATAACCCAGTATCAGCTCACAAACGCAAACGGCAGCTATGCCCTGTCACGTTATTATCAGGGCAATCCCGACATCACTTGGGAAACTTCCTACAACTTCAATGTCGGTTTCACCGCTCAGCTGCTCAACAACCTGTTCAACATCGACTTCGAGTACTTCAACAAGCGCACTGAGGACATGCTCTACAACGTTCCGCAGTCACCGTCGTCGGGCGTAAGCTATATCTCAGAGAACGCACTCACAATGAACAACAAGGGTGTTGAGTTCACTCTCGGAGTCAATATCCCGATGCCCAAGGACTTCACATGGAACTGGACATTCACAGGTACTCACTACGTAAACAAGGTGACCGGTATTCCTGCCGACAAGCGTGCTGACGGAATCACTCACGGCAGTTACTACAACATCCGCGAGGGCCGCAGCGTATGGGATTTCTATTACTACAAGTTTGCCGGACTCGACGAGACAGGCCACTCGACATGGTGGGCCGACGTTAAGGACGAAGACGGAAATGTCACAGGCCGTGAAGCCGTATCCGACTATAGCTTAGCGACCAAATACTACATCGGAACAGCTATCCCCGATTTCATTGGCGGCATCACCACAAACTTCACATGGAAGGGTCTTGATTTTTCAGTAGCAATGAACTATCAGATCGGCGGCGACATCTATGACGGCATGTATGCAGGTCTCATGGGTTCAAGCAATGCAGGTCACAACTGGCACAAAGATATCCTCAACTCATGGACACCGGAGAACACCAATACTAATGTACCGGTACTCGACGGTGACCAGAACGCCACCACTTTCTCCGACAAATTCCTCATCGGTGCTGATTTCTTCAATCTCCGTAACATCACCCTCGGCTACACTTTCCCGGGCAAGTGGCTCAACAAGGCAAGCATCGAGCGTGCACGTCTCTATGTCAATGCCGACAACGTAGCTCTCTGGTCAAAGCGCAAAGGTATGGACCCGCGTCAGTATATCTCAGGTGAGTCTGCGGCAAACTACTCGACTATCCGCACTGTATCAGTCGGCCTTTCATTAACTTTCTAACGATTAAAACATGAAACTTCACAATATTACATTAAAAGGACTCGCACTCGGTGTCCTGTTCGTGGCTTCTTCATGCTCTGACGATTTCCTCGACACCAAACCCGAGGGCCTGATTGACGCTGAAGATGTGAACGCCACCATGCAGAAAGATCCTTCTCTCGTACAGTCATATCTTACCGGCGCATACATGAACTTCTACAACGGTGGCGAGTGGCGCACAAGCCATGACATATATGGCATACAGGGTCTGAGAATAGCCCTCGACATGATGACCGACGACGTGACTCTTCCGCGAAACGCCCAGTGGTTCAGCTTCGACTATCAGCTTGACAACCGCATGTCAAGCTACCGCCGCACCACCGCCACATGGCGCGAACTCTATCAGGTGATCAATGACGCCAACACCGTGATCGAGTTCCTTAAGCCGGCAGACGACTCCGAGCCCGAAGGCGATGTCCGTAAGATGCTCGGTCAGGCATACGCACTCCGCGCACTCAACTACTATTATCTGATCAACATGTGGCAGCAGCCCTACAGCGTTAATCCGGATGCCCCCGGCGTGCCTGTCAAGACCGAAAGCGAATACCGTCCCGAACGAGTGCCTGTCAAGGAGGTCTATGACCAGATCATCTCTGACATCACAACCGCCTACAGCTATCTTGAAGGTCAGAACATCACTGACAAGAGCAGCATTTCAGAATATGCAGCGGCATTCATCTATGCCAATGTGCTTATGTTCACCGGCGACTATGCCGGAGCTGCAGAATGGGCCGAAAAAGCAATCAAGGGCGGCCGGCTCAACTCCAATGCCGACATGCTCAGCGGCTTCAACTCGCTCGACATGCCTGAAGTGCTCTGGGGCTACAAGGTGGATACAGAGAACACCAGCTACTACGGATCGTTCTTCTCTCACGTAGACACTTATATGCCGGGCTACGGCGGCCAGGTAGGCTACCGCAAGCTCATCGCTTCGGAACTCTATGACCAGATTGCCGATAATGACATCCGCAAGAAGTGGTTCGGCTATGAGGAAGACTATAATCTTCTCGAAGTAGACTTCTCCTATGAGCAGGGCAACGGCTGGCTTCCATATCTCTCCAACAAATTCCGCGACAAATATCTGACATCTCTTGGTGCTGAAGGACCGTTCACTTCCGATGTCATCTATATGCGCGTCGCTGAAATGTATTATGTAGCAGCCGAAGCATACTATCTCAACAACCAGCCTGAAAAGGCACAGGAAGTCATGACCGCTATCATGTCGACACGAGTTCCGGGCTACACCTGCACATCAACCGGCGATGCCCTCTATAAGGAAATCTGTGTCAACAAGCGAATCGACATGTTCGAGGAAGGCTCGCGCCTGTTTGACATCAAACGCCGCAACGAATCCATCGACCGCGCCCTCAGCGAAAATGCTCCTATCGCACAGCTTGATTATATCAACGCTGTGAAATATAAAGGTCAGGATGACAAGATGATCTATATGATTCCAGACGCAGAAATTCAGAACAACCCTGAAATCACAGTCCAGAATCCCTGATAATCCGATTCGACACTGATTCATGCCAGACATGAACCGATAAACTCCAGACACTCCCCGGTTTCAACTGAGACCGGGGAGTTTTTACATACCCATATGGTATTCATCCGGGCCATTCCGTCGGATAGCAGTCTCGGTTTTGTCCATTCGATTTTTAGGATTATATTTGCAAAGACTATCAGAATCGACCAATCCTTATGACACAGACAGAAAAAGACGAAAAATATATGCGGATGGCGCTCGTTGAGGCACGCGAGGCGATGGAAAGAGACGAAGTGCCCATCGGGGCGGTCGTCGTGTCGCCGCGGGGGACTGTTGTCGGGCGCGGCCACAATCTGACCGAAGCGCTTGTCGACGTGTCGGCTCACGCCGAAATGCAGGCTATCACAGCCGCCGCACAGACTTTAGGAGGAAAATACCTTCAGGACTGCACACTGTATGTCACCGTCGAACCCTGCCTCATGTGCGCCGGGGCTATCGGCTGGGCACAGGTCAGCCGTATTGTCTATGGAGCTGCCGACGACAAGCGTGGCTACCACACATTCACATCGAAATCGCCCTTTCATCCCCGAGCCGAGATTATCGGAGGAGTGCTGGGTGAAGAATGTGCCGAACTGATGCGCACATTTTTCAAATCCAAACGTTGAGTAAGGAAGGAGGTATTCAAATAATTTCAAAATGAACCTCAAATCATTTACCTAAATTATGTTATGATGAAAAAGCCAAAACTTGTCATATCCTCCGGAGCAGGCATATCAGCCGAGTCAGGAATCTCGACTTTCCGCGATGCCGACGGCCTTTGGGAAAACTACCCGGTGATGGACGTATGCAGCGCCGACGGATTCGCACGCAACCCCGCCCTCGTCCACCAGTTTTACAACGAACGCAGAAAAGGGCTCGTGAAATGCAACCCTAACGCTGCCCACACAGCACTTGTCGAACTTGAAAAGTGGTATGACGTATATGTCATCACCCAGAATGTCGACAATCTCCACGAACGTGCCGGCAGCTCGAAGATACTCCATCTCCACGGCGAACTCATGAAAGTGAGGTCGATGCGCGACGAGACACGTGTCTACACTCTCGACGAAGAACATCTGGAGACCACCCCTGAAACCCGCGACAAGTATGGCGACCCCGTGCGCCCCCACATCGTATTCTTTCAGGAAGCCGTCCCCAACATCGAGCGCGCCATCGAGTGGGCGCAGCAAGCCGACATCTTCGCCGTCATAGGCACATCGCTGGCCGTCTATCCCGCCGCGAGTCTGCTCCACTATGTCCGTCCGGGTGTCCCGGTCTATTATATCGATCCGCGTCCGGCCGTCGTCCCCGATAATGTGACAGTCATAGCCAAGCCCGCAACGGTAGGCGTCGCAGAGCTTGTCGAGCTGCTGAGACCGAGCGGAATGTGATAAATTGTTAACGATTTACCACATATTTAATAGAAATTGTTTACCTTTGCGCTCTGAATCTGGCCGGGTTCCTAACTCCCCGGCCTCATCATCAGCATCCGGAGCTTACTGGCGACGGACGCACACTTAAAATAGAATATGTTGAAAAACCTCGTCATAGTAGAGTCTCCGGCAAAGGCCAAGACTATTGAAAAATTCCTCGGCAAAGACTACAAGGTCATGTCGAGCTATGGTCATATCCGTGACCTCCGCAAGAAAGACATCAGCATTAAGGTCGACTCAGATTTTCAGCCGGTCTACGAAATCCCGACCGATAAGAAAGCACTTGTAGCCGAGCTTAAGAAGGCAGCCAAGGAAGCCGAGACCGTGTGGCTCGCATCCGATGAGGACCGCGAGGGTGAGGCCATTGCATGGCATCTCTACGAAGTGCTCGGACTCAAACCTGAGAACACGAAACGCATCGTATTCCACGAAATCACCAAAAACGCCATACTCCACGCCATCGAGCAGCCGCGCGACATCGATCTCCATCTCGTCGATGCCCAGCAGGCACGCCGTGTGCTTGACCGTCTGGTAGGATTCGAACTCTCACCAGTGTTGTGGAAGAAAATCAAGCCTGCCCTGTCTGCCGGACGCGTCCAGTCGGTGGCAGTGCGTCTCATCGTTGACCGCGAGAACGAGATACAGGCATTCAAGTCAGAACCCTACTACCGAGTGACCGCGCTTTTCAACATTCCGGGTGGCGCTCAGCTACGCGCCGAGCTGTCGAAACGTCTGCCCGACGAAGAAAGCGCCCGCGAATTTCTTGAAGCATGCAAGAAGTCGGTCTATACCGTCACCGACATCAGCGTGAAACCGCTCAAGAAATCGCCCGCGCCGCCATTCACCACCTCCACACTCCAGCAGGAAGCCGGACGCAAGCTCGGTTTCACCGTATCGCAGACCATGATGATAGCCCAAAAGCTTTACGAAGCAGGACATATCACCTACATGCGTACCGACTCGCTCAACCTCTCGCAGCTTGCCATCAATTCCATTTCGAAGCTCATCACCGACGAACTCGGTGAAAAATATCTCAAAGTTCGCCGCTACCACACCAACGCCAAGGGCGCACAGGAGGCACACGAAGCCATCCGTCCTACATATATCGACAAGGAGACCATCGACGGAAGCGCACAGGAAAAACGCCTCTACAGGCTCATACGCCTCCGCACAATGGCCTCGCAGATGGCGGACGCAGAACTCGAAAAAACGACAATCGACATAACTCCATCCGAACGGCCCGAACACTTCACCGCCTCGGGCGAAGTCATCAAATTCGACGGTTTCCTCAAAGTATATCTTGAAGGCAACGACGATGACGACAACGGCGAGGACGAAAGCGGAACACTCCCACCTCTGAAGACAGGCGAGACTCTGACTGCCGGAAACATCACTGCGACAGAACGTTTCACTCTCGCTCCCCCGCGCTACACCGAATCGTCGCTTGTCAAAAAAATGGAGGAACTCGGCATAGGCCGTCCGTCGACCTACGCCCCGACAATCTCGACAATCCAGCACCGCGAATACATCGTCAAGGGCGAAAAACCGGGCGAAAAACGCTCATTCAACGTAATGACCCTTGCCGACGGTAAAATCTCGTCGAGCCACCGCAGCGAGAACGTCGGTGCGGAAAAGGGTAAACTTATCCCCACCGACACCGGCATCATAGTCAACGAATTTCTCACCCAACATTTCCCGGACATCCTCGACTATGACTTCACGGCCGACATGGAACAGAAATTCGACCGCATAGCCGAAGGAGAAAGCGACTGGAATCAGGAAATAGCCCGATTCTACGGCCTCTTCCATCCCGAAGTCGAGAAAGCCAACGAACTGCGCACCGAACACAAAATCGGCGAACGCATTCTCGGCACAGACCCCACTTCCGGCGAACCGGTCTCGGTCAAAATCGGCCGTTTCGGCCCGATCGTGCAGATAGGCTCTACAGAGTCGAAAGACAAACCTCGCTTTGCATCTCTGCGCAAAGACCAAAGCGTGTTTGACATACAGCTCGAAGACGCACTCAAGCTGTTCGAACTTCCCCGCGAAGTCGGCGAATTCGAGGGGAAGCAGGTCATAGCCGCCGTAGGCCGTTTCGGGCCATATCTGCGCCACGACGGAAAATTCGTAAGCATCCCGAAGGACCTCTCACCCACTTCTATCACCATCGAAGAGGCCGAGGAACTTATCAAAGCCAAACGCGAGGCCGACAGCAACAAGGTAATCAAAATCTTCGATGAAGATCCTGAGATGCAGATTCTCAACGGACGCTACGGTGTCTACATCGCCTACAAGAAGAACAACTACAAGATACCGAAATCCGTAGAAAACCCCGCCGACCTCACCATCGAACAGGTGCGTCAGCTCATCGAAGAGCAGGACAATGCCCCTAAACGCCCCGCCAGACGCGCGTCAGGCCGAACAAAGAAATCATAATCCACTACCCCACTCAATCTGTAAACACTGACAATACAATATGGCAAAGAAACCGTTCTCGACAAAACCGGGCGCAGAGCGCAATTCATTCAAACCCGATGTGATCGAAAGCTATAACGTCGGGCAAGAGTCACGCCTGCTCGAATTTCTCATACAGGCAATGCCCGAACGAAAACGCACCGCAATCAAGAACCTTCTGAGCCACAATCAGATTGCAGTCAACGGAATTCCGGTGACACAGTTTGACACCGAGCTTAAACCGGGCGATGAGGTAAAGGCCAACCTGACACGCGAGTTCCGCATGTTCTACAACCGTCGCCTGAAACTCGTCTATGAAGACGATGACATCATCGTCGTCAACAAGGGTTACGGGCTTCTCTCGATGGGTACGGATAAAATCAAGGACGGCACAGCCTACAGCATCCTGCGCGACTATCTGAAATGGAAAGACCCGCGCAACAAGCTCTTCATCGTCCACCGTCTCGACCGCGACACGTCCGGGCTCATGGTTTTCGCCAAAAGTGAGGAAGCCAAAAAACGTCTGCAACACAACTGGAACAACATGGTGCTTTCGCGCAAATATCTCGCAGTAGTCGAAGGCACTCCCTATCCGGCCGAAGGGACGGTCAAAAGCTATCTCGCCGAAAACTCGCGCTATGAAGTCTATTCCACCAAAAATCCCGAGGAAGGACAGCTCGCCATCACACGCTACACCACTCTGAAAAGCCGCAACGGCTACTCACTGATGGAGGTGTCGCTTGACACAGGACGCAAAAACCAGATTCGCGTCCACATGAAGGATCTCGGCCATCCGATTGCCGGCGACCGCCGCTACGGAGCGAAAAGCTCCCCTATCCACCGCATGGCACTCCATGCCCAGACCCTCCGCTTTGTCCATCCCATCACCAGAAAGGACATGAACTTCACAACCTCCATTCCCGCCTCGTTTGCCAAAATGGTGGCTATGGGATGAGAATCACAGATCCGGCCAACCGAAGCAGCGACATGAAAAGAGTCATAGCGATACTTACATTTTTACTGAGTCTTATTGTATCTTTGCATGCTGACAATCCGCAAAGTGCCGACGACTTCATTCCTGCTATCTCATTTGAAAAAAACAATATAAATTTCGGCCTTGTCGACAAAGCCGAAGGAGAAAAAAGATTCGAGTTCCGTTTTGTCAACTCAGGCAATGCGCCACTCGTGTTGACCTATGTCCACGCCTCATGCAGTTGTGTCAGACTCGAATACCCGCGTCAGCCCATCGCACCCGGAGACAGCTCATTCATAGCCGGTAGACTTAATCCGGCAACCATCCACGAGACCGATTTCAAACGCAGCATTCTCGTGCGCACCAATGCAAACCCTCCACAGACCCGCCTGTTCATAACCGGCAAAATAAAGAGCGTTGAAAGTGAAAAAACGAAGTGACTTCTATTTTTAATTAAATTCACTTAAATAATAAGCAAATTGCTATAATTTCGGCAAATTTTGTTTGGCATTATTGTATATTAGGCATATAATCAATATATTTGCAACAATTTTTCAAACAAATTTCCAATCATTCACATCAACATTCATCGCATGAAAAAATTTTTACTCCCCGCTATCGCCGCATGCGTATGCGTAGCACCTGCCTTCGGACAGGTCTATGGCACTACGCCTGAAACGGCAAAGCCTTTCCCCGCTGCGGGAGGTTGGTTTGTTCCGACACTTGAAGACGCACCTGCCGAAGCATGGTTCACAATCACTAGCCCTCAGGCAACTCCGGCTCTCTGGGGCGACGCACCTTCGGACTATACCAATCCTGAACCGGCCGGCCAGCAGATATTCGTCTATCTCTGCGACGGTGGCCAACAGGCATTCCAGATGGCAGAAGGAACTGATGCCTACGTCCTCATGCCCGGTCAGGAGTATCTCGTAAAAATCACACCCAAAGTCGCAGGATTTTTTGGAATGAACCCTGCCAATCCTCTGCCTGCCGCAAGATTCGAAGGCAAAGAGAAATATTATCCAATAGCCGTTTCATCCGAGGAATTCGGTCAGACAAGAACACTCGAAGCCGGCGAGACAAAGTGGTTTGAGCTTACTGTCCCCTATGCCACACAGATAACCACAAACTACATGATGTCTCCTGTTCTGGCAGTTGAAAAAATCGAAGCAATCCATATCGAATGTCCCGGTGGCACAAATCTCGGCAGCGGACTGATGGGACCGTATGTAAAAGCCGGAAAGAATGTGATCGGATTCACAGCTTCAGCCGACGCTTCTGCAACATTCCAGATCGGATATAACGCAATGCTCACTCTCAACTGCGGAAACAACCTCCTCAGAGGACAGAGCCTGACCCTCGATGCCAAAACCACTTACCCCGACGCATATTACACGGTTGACCGCTACTTCACAGTGCCTGAAGACGGGACTTATACCTTCATCAACCACGGAGCAAAGGGTACAATCCTCAACGTCGGCAAGGTCAAGATGACCGATCCCGACAACCAGTATGCCTATGAATGTGACTGGAGCGACATCCAGAGCGCCACTGTAGGCAATGATGACGCAACAATCGTTGTGAGCGGACTCACAGCCGGTGAAAAAGTGCTCGTACAGTCCGACGCATTCGGTGTAATCGGTGAAGGTTCTGACAACCTGCCCTATCTCATGGTTGTCAAAGGCGGTTCGACAGGCATCAGCGACATTAAGGCCGACAACAGCACTCTCAAGGTCAACGCAGCCAACGGCCGTCTCAACGTAGAGAGCGTACTTCTCGCATCAGGCGCTGAAGTTGCCGTCTACGATATCATGGCCCGCAAGGTGGCTTCGGCAGTTGCAGCCGAAGGTGCTGAAAGCCTTGAAATGAGCCTTGATGTGACATCAGGCGTATATGTCGTGGTTGTCTATGGTAAAGGCAGCTCAGAATCAGCCAAGATTACCGTAAAGTAAGCATCCCTGATTCACCGACAAACTTATAAACCTATCTGACAGGGGGCATTATCTCGATGTCCCCCTGTCTATCAAAAAATCGCAAATTGACCTCCGTCAATACAATCCTTCTATCTTAAACGCATTTCTGCAATCACACACAAGTTATCAAAGCATTGTAATTTTTCAGTTAGACTCCATGAAACGACAGATACTGACCGCTGCTTTTATTTCGTGGTTAACAGGCACCTGTATGACCGCAGCCACAGTAAATCATGATGCAGCACTCCACTACGCCACCGAATTCCTGTCAGAACGCGGCTTGTCGTCCACACTTCGGCCGGTCAGTCTTTCAGCGATAAGCCGCAGCATGTCCCTACCGCAATCCGAGGCCGTTCATATCTTCAATATCGGTGAAAACGAGGGCTATGTAATCATAGCCGGTGACGACCGTGCAAAGAAAATCCTTGCCTACAGCGACACAGGTAATATCGATATGGCAACTATGCCTGAGGCATGCAGGACATGGATAGAACAGTATGCCGAGGAAATATCCTCACTCCCTGCCGACAGTCATGCTGCGGACACTGCCGGACAGACATACGAGAACAAACGGGCCAATGCCGTAGCGCCCCTGCTAAAAAGCCGTTGGAATCAGAAATCCCCCTACAATCTGCAATGTCCCGTAGACATAACTACAGGCCGACAGTCAGTCACAGGATGCGTGGCAACGGCAACGGCTCAAATTATGTACTATCACCGCCATCCATTGCAAGCCACCGGCACTGTCAGCTACGAAGACAGGAATGAAAAGATTGTCCGTGAACTCGATTTCTCGGCAATCGCACCCTTTGACTGGAATCACATGACCGATACATACGACGACAGCGCGGATGACGAAAGCTCCCAGGCAGTCGCCTCGCTCATGAAAGCCGTCGGTTATGGAACAAAAATGCAATATAGCTCCGAAACAAGCATAGCCTACCACCAGGATGCCGGAAAAGCTCTTATCGATTATTTCGGATATGACAGAAATATACATTTCTACGAGCGTGGCTCAATGAGCGACAGTGAATGGACCGACCTTATAATATCCGAGCTTGAGGCTGGCCGTCCCGTGCTTTACGACGGTCGCAATCCCTCGATGGGCCACACTTTCGTCTGTGACGGATACGACGGAAACGGTTATTTCCATTTCAACTGGGGATGGAGCGGAATGAGCGATGGATATTATTCTCTTTCGGCCCTTAACCCGTCCGAACAATCGACAGGAGGCTCCACCGGAGGTTATACGTTAAAACAAGCTGTTTTGTGCCACATAGCTCCGCAAGGCACTCCCGGTTCTGTCGCACAGACCGAACGTCTGCTTAATATTGAAAAACTCTATTTCCGCGACGCGACTTCGTTTCATATCGCAAGCGAGACCCCGGAACTGCACACAACACTTGACGATTCACAACTGTTTTTCTACTCTTTCAACAAAGGTCTCAACGACTTCACCGGCGAGGTCTGTGCGGCAGTGATTACCGATAGCGGCATTACTCCGATTTCCACAACAACCGTCAGCGGACTCGAAAACAACAATTACACAGCTGTCCGCTTCCAGCTTGCAGACGTATCACTCGCTGACGGAACATACCGAATAGGCTTCTACTACCGTTGTGGCGAACAGGACGGCTGGCATGTCGTAAAATGCTCGACAGCCAACGGCCCCTCCGAATGTTATGCCACAGTCAGTGGCAGAAACCTGACACTAAGTCCTGTCATGCCAACCATATCCGTAAACCTCGCTTCAGAACTGAGCTGGAACCATCTTCATGCCGACGCTCCCGCAACATGGACATTCGATATCGCCAATACAGGCGACATACGTCTGGAAGGATATGCAGGCATAGCGCTGGCCGACGCTTCAGGCGACTACAAAGGAATATATGTAAGCCCCATACTCTGTCCGGCCAACGAGACTGTTACAGCTAAAATCAACTCTACGCTGAAAGGAATCGCCGGAGGCACGTATCAGGCCATACCGTTCTATAGCTACAACAGTCAGCCGACTGTGGCCGACATCACTCTGTTGTCGCAATCGGTCGAGGTCAAAATCGCACATCTCAGCATATTCCCTGAAAACGGCAGCTATCTCATGACAGACAATGCCGACACCCCGTTGAGACTGTCGGTCACGAATCTCAGTCCCGACTCATGGGAAGGAAAACTTGAAGCAGACATAATTGCCCCCGACGGTTCTCTCCGTCAGGGAACTTTCAGCGCAGATGTGGCAGTTGCCCCCAAGTCCACTGCTACAGCGATGCTCACAGGCGACAATCTCAATCTCGAAAGAGGAAACTATATCCTGAACCTCTATATGTCGCCGGGCCGCGACCTGCTCCTCACCTCAATATCCCTTCTGGTGACAAGCCATGTTTCCGGCCTCGATGAAATCGTGACAGATTCAATGGATGTTAAAGTGGCTGACGGCCATCTCTACATAGCATCTCCCTCTCAGCTTTCGTCCGTAACGCTCCATGACATCGCCGGACATCAGCTCGTCAGACAGAACGCCAACGGCAATGAGACTGCAATCGATATCTCCGGGCTGCAAGGAGGAGTCTACATACTGACAATAGTCCGAACCGACGGAAACCGCGATGTAAGAAAGATAAACATCCGCAATTCATAAATAATTCACACGACAAGTAACTTATTCATAATAAATGTATAGTCATACCAACATTATCTGCAAATCGCTGGTGATCGCCACTTTCGGGCTTTTCATATTCCCGACAGCCTCGGCACTCGCCATCGAAATTCCAGCCGGCATCACAGCGCCACAGTCCAACGCCACGACGATACGTGGAACAGTGACCGACGACACAAACGAACCGCTCCCGGGCGCAACAATCGTCGTAAAGGGAACTCAGAACGGCACAAGCACCGACATTGACGGCAATTTTGAAATCAATGTCCACCGTCAGGGAAAAGTGACACTCGTGGTGAGCTATGTAGGCATGAAAACCAAAGAAGTGCAGGCCACATCAGGCGCAAAGCTCGACATCGTACTTGAAACCAATGCCGACATGCTTGATGAAGTAATCGTATCGGGATTCCAGACAATCTCTCGCGAACGCAACACAGGCTCGGCCGTGGTTGTCGGCGCTGAGAAACTCGGCAAAATCCAAGCTCCCGACCTCAGTTCGAAACTCGAAGGTGTCACACCCGGTCTGACCATCTACAACAACCAGATGAGCATCCGAGGCAACTCGTCATTTTCAATTTCAAGCACCCCGCTCCTTGTTGTCGACGGACAGCCTGCAACCGGCATGACCATCGACGACATCAATCCCAACACGATTGAAAGCGTGACAGTGCTGAAAGACGCGGCTGCCACATCGCTCTACGGAGTATATGCCTCTAACGGTGTCATTGTCATCACGACAAAGCGCGGAGCTGACCGCAAGCTCGAAGCCAATTTCTCGCTCGGCTATTACCTGAATCCGCTCCCCTCGCTGGACTATCAGCACTATGCTTCGACATCATCGATAATCGATCTCGAACGCGAAATGCTCATTACCGACCCCGATTACATCAATAATCCGACAGGCTACTTCTCCACAAAGACGAGCAAGACCAACGCGGCATATATGTCGCAGGTCGACATGCTCTATTACCGTCTGTCGCGCAACGAAATCAGCGAAACAGAGCTTAACGCCTCACTTGATGCACTGCGTAAAAACGACTACCGAGAGGAGTATCGCAAACATCTTCAGAAAAACAGCCTGACACAAGACTACAATGTGACACTCAACGCAGGAAGCGAAAAATATGACTTCTATGCAGCCGTCCGCTACCAGAAGATGGGACTTTACACGAAGTATGACAGTGACGACCGCCTGTCGTTCTACACCCGCAACGACCTCAAGGTCGCTCCGTGGATGAAACTGACCCTCGGAGCTAACGTGATGCTTAAGAAAACCTCCTACACACAGGCTTCAGGACTCGAAGCGACAGCGGCAATGCCCTACGATACACTCTATGACAACGATGGCAACCTATCATACCGCTATCTCTACAATCAGGTACTCGCAGAGGATATAAACTCGACAGATGGTCTCAACTTCATGGGCTACAATGCAATCGAGGAATCAGGCTATAACAAATATAAGTCCGACGACCTCTATATGAAGTATTTCCTTCAGGCAAACTTCAATATCATCCGCGGTCTTGACTTCGAACTTAAGGCCCAATATGAAAAACGCAAGATAAATGCGTCGGAATACGACGAGGCCGATTCATACATGATGCGCTCGATGATAAATGAATTCGCATCGACCAACAGTCGCGGAGGATTTGACTACAACATTCCTCAGGGCGGCCACATGCTCTACCGCGACACCAACTATGACAATTACAATGTGCGCGGTCAGTTCAACTACCGCAACACTTTCGGCGACAAGCACGACGTGACGGCTCTTCTCGGAGCTGAGGCACGCGAGGACAAAAACGACGTGCACATAAGCGAGCGCTATGGCTTCGATGCCCAGCGTCTCACCTACGGACAGGTCGACTGGATGACTCTTTCGAAGACAGGCGTTATCGGCCAGCTCTACGCTGCCTCGCGCACCAAAGCCGAGAATCTCTACATCGCAGACGTGAAACACCGCTATGTGTCAGCTTACTTCAACGCCGGTTATGTGTATGACTCGCGCTATTCGCTCAACGCGAGTGTACGTGTCGAGCAGGCTGACCTCTTCGGAAGCGATCCGAAATACCGTTACCGACCGCTGTGGTCGGTAGGTGGCAGCTGGAATGTCGACAAAGAGCAGTTCATGCGCGACATAACATGGCTCAACATGCTTAAAATTCGTGCCACTTACGGTATCACGGGTATGGTCGACCAGACATCGTCGCCCTATCTTCTCGCATCGTTCGCCACATCTCCCTATACCAACAGCCCGATCACGATAATTCTCACCCCGCCAAACAGCTCTCTGCGCTGGGAAAAGACCTCGACTTTCAATGCAGGTATTGACTTCATGCTCATCAACCGCCTGTCGGGCAGCCTTGATTTCTATAGCAAATACAGCTCCGACCTCCTTGTCAACAAGAGCATAGACCCGTCGCTCGGCTTCGACGGCATGGCGCGTGCAAACAACGGTGCAATGAAAAACACCGGTGTGGAAATCAACCTCAGCTATGACTGGATCAGAAACCGTGATTTCTCGTTCACCACATCATTCTCGGCCGCCTACAACAAGAACACCATCGACAAAGTGGACTACAAACCCACTGACGCACTCGACATGATGCGCTATCCGACTTCAAACTATCTGAAAGGCGATACCTACAATTCGCTTTACGCATATAAGTATGCAGGTCTGACAGCCGACGGCAATCCTTCGGTCTACAATGAGAACGGCGAAGCCGTTTCAATCAATCCTGTGCGCAACATAGATGCTGTGGTATGCGTCGGACAGCTGACACCGAAATGGAACGGAGCGCTCAATCTTGATTTCCGCTGGCGCGACCTGTCGGCATTCGCCAAGGTGGTCTACTATGCCGGACACTCCCTGCGCGTCGATGTCCCGACTCTCTATGACTCTAACCACAAGCTGCTCGACGGCGCTGTCAGCGAGGACATCGTTGACCGCTGGACTGCTGAAAATACAAACACAAGCATTCCTGTCATGGGTATCCACGGCGACAGCGGCGAGCGCAACGAACACTGGCGCTACGCAAATGTCAACACCGCCAGCGCATCTTTCATCAAACTGCGCAACATCGGCGTGGCCTACACCTTCCCCGCACGACTGCTTAAAAAGACCCATGCTTTCAAAGGCGCACAGCTTCGATTCCAGATAGACAATCTATGCCATTGGGCAGCCAACAAACACGACATCGACCCTGAAGCTTTCAATGCCAATTCAGGACTCAGGACCGACGCTCAGACTCCGACCTATATTTTCGGACTCAACTTCAACTTCTAAAAACTCTCCATCAAATCCCACAATTATTTGAAAATGAATATCAGACTTCATATATCAACGGCTCTCGCGTGTACAGCGGCATTGTTCTCGTCATGCGACGGCTATCTCGATGTCGAGCCGAAGGGACGCACCCAGCTCGAAACCACTGATGACTATCTCGGACTGCTCGAAGAAGTCTCGCCTAACTATGACCATGCCAACAGCCTCAATATCTGCAATGAAGCCTCATGGTATAAGGTTGAGGAACTAAAAAACTACACCTCGCCACTGCGATCGGCCGGCTTTCTCTGGAACGAAGACTATGACCGTGCGGCTGTCACAATCAACAGCTCTCTTTATAATAACTGCTACAACCGCATCACTAACTTCAATGTCATAATAAGCAACATCCACACAGCCAAAGGGCCTGACTCTGACAAGGCTCTCGCTATGGCTCAGGCCAAAATCATGAGGGCATACAACTATTTTTTCCTCGTCAACACGTTCGCCAAGCCATACGATCCGGCAACTGCCGATAACACCAACGGCATCATCATCCGAGAAAAAATGTTTGAAAGCATTGAGGAAAAAGGTGTCCAGCAGTCTGTCGGCTATACCTACAACTTCATTCAGAAAGACATTGACGAAGCCATTGCCGACCTTCCGCACACCGCTCTCAACTCTTTCCGACCTGACAAAACTTTCGGCTACGCGTTTAAGGCTAAAGTCCACCTGTTCAAGCGCGAAATCGACGAGTGTATAGCAGCCTGTCTCGACGCTCTCGCCGAAGCTCCGGCCGGAAAGCACGAACTTTGGGATATGAACGATGAATACAACCGCTATTCCCCTCAGCTGCTGATGGCCTATGGTACAGACAGAGCAATCGACCGACCCGAGTTCATGGGGCTCAACGACGCAATCGAGAGCATCTGGAAAAACGGTGTCCAAAAAGGATATGACGCGCCAGAAAACCTTCTCTATCAGTTTGGCACTACCAACAACGATCCCTTTCCGATGTATCTCACAGCCGATGTCATCAGTCTTTTCGACCAGCAAGCCGACCTGCGCATGCTCTACTGTCTCCGCTACCGCCGTTCGCACGAGACCGCACCTGAAGGCGACCGCGAGTTTACATCAATGGGCATCCGCTGGAATCCATCGGGAATGCGCCTTTCGGAAGTCTATCTGATGCTTGCCGAATGCTATGCACGCAAGGGCTCGCCGGCCGACATCGCACAGGCTATGAACTATCTCGACATTATCCGCTCGCGCCGTAACATCAGAAGCCGTTACACACGTCTGACCACTTCCGATGCGGCCGAAGCGCTGAAATTTGTCCGTGAAGAGCGTAAACGCGAACTTTTCTTCACCTACAACGGATTTTTCGATCTCCGCCGCTTCTGCACTGAATTCAACGAGACTCTGACAAAAGAATTCGAAGGCGAGACCTATACGCTGGCGCCGAATTCGACACTCCTCACCTTCCCCTTCCCTCTGAAAGCCATGCAAACAAGTGACCTTAAACAGAACAGCAAATGAAAAAAAATCTCAATGTGGCCGCTTTGACGATAGCGACCCTAATCGCATCAGTCCCGGCATACGGTGCTGCTCCGGCTACAGTCTCCGTCATAAACCGAGGCGGTGAAAAAATCTATTTCCAGCCGGAAGCCGCCCTCGAATATTCACAAGTCACTGCCAACGACACGGTAATTACCGTTACTGACTCGCCGGCATATTACCGTCTGATTGCCGAAAACGGCAATTTCCATCCCGTATTCATCACTCCGGGTTCGACGACAGAAATCACAGTCGGCAATGACGGCAACGTTGCCGTCAAGGGCACTAACGAGAAGGAAAACAGCTTTATCAGCAGCCATCCCTACATCTGCCGCACGCCAAAGACCATCAAGCCTTATTCATCGGAATGGATCGCCTATAACGAATCGGAAATCTTGAAACTCGACTCTCTGATTGACGCTGCCGGTCTGGATCAGGAATTTGCAGCCACCCACAAACTCTATAACCGCTACACCTTCCTTAACCAACGGCTCGGTGGAGTGGCACTCGCAAAGGTGTTCCGCCCCAACGGACAGAAGGTGGAAATCAGCGACGATTTCTATAATTTTCTTGACACGCTGACATTCAGCGACGAGCGCATACTGAGAATCCCGAAATGGTTTGATGTTGTAAACAAGGCCATTGAGACAAAAGAAAGCCGTGGCCTGATACCCGCCATAAACGAATCATACATGACTGTCTACGCCAAGGCTATTGACAACGAGAAAGTAAGGTCGCATTTCCTCGTCAATCTGCTCGCTCTGACACTTAAGCGCAACTATCTGAACGACTTCAGCCGTCAGCTGCCTGAAATCAGACCTCTCATCACTGATGCCGGTGCAAGCGACCGGATCGGTGAGCTTGAAAACGAGTATGCAGAAAAGACACGTGCCGCAGCAAACGTCGCTGCCGGAACACAGATGCCCGATTTCATATTCAAGGATGTCGACGGCAAGGAATTCAATTTTGCCGATTTCAGAGGCGATTATGTAATAATCGACTTCTGGTTTACGGGCTGTGCGCCATGCCGTGCGGAAATGCCATACTTCGACGAGGTTGCAAAAGCATTCGACGGCAAGGGTGTAAGATTCATTTCCCTCTCGGTCGACACAGGCGACGAGCTTTATGCCGAATGGAAAAAAATGATGCGCGAAAAGCCCCACGCACCGGGAGTGCTGAGCGTCAATCTTCCCGACGGCTTCAATTCTCCGCTGCTCAAACAGCTCAACATCCACGGAGTACCGCGAATCATGCTCATCGACCGTGAGGGACGGATAGTCGAAAGCTATGCCAAACGCCCCTCAGACCCGAAACTGCGCCAGCAACTCGAATGCCTCACTGCTAAAAACTGAAATTCGAATAACCATACTTACGCCACCGAAAGAAACTCTGTCATCTCCCGGTGGCGTAAAAGTGAAGTCCCCGGCATCGCTGCCGGGGACTTCACTTTTAATTTCAATACTAATCAATTTCACCTTACGACTGAGGCTGATGTGATACTTAAATGCACGATTTATTATTTCATTATAGCGGAGTTTGCGCCTGACTGTTCGCCGACCTCATTGCCCCGTTTTACCTTTTTACCATAGCCGAATGTATAAGTGACAGCCACGTTGATACGTGGATGTGAGTTTGTGCCGATATTTTCCTTATATCCGGTATATAACGGTGTTTCGGTAATAGTCTTGGCGCAGCTCCAGCCCTTGTTAAAGAAGTTGGCGGCCATGACCCGTATATTCCAGTCGGAATTTGCCCAACCGACTGTCAGACTATGAAAGTTCCTGCCCTCATAAATATGCGGGGAGATGGATGACATCTGCTTTTCGGGCGATTGATAATATGCCTTAAAATAGAAACTGTCGAGGTAATATGTAGCTTGTGCGGTTACAGTGAACGGATTGTATGATTTACGGTATATGCCGGTGGATTTGTAGAACGCCTGTCTTGGGCTTGCGTAGAGCTGCAGTTTTCCCCCAAGCAGTTTCCAGTTGGCGGCAAGTCCGATTTCCTCTTTGATGTAATTGCCGTTATTGCGATAGTTTCTGATGAGAGCCTGACCGTCATTATACGGATCATATACCACAAGTTGCCGGTCAAAGCATTCAAAGAAATTGTTAAACGCACTCATGCCGAAAGCATTTGACGGCATCCACGTATAGGCAAAATTAAGAGAGACATGACGGCTGTTTTCAAGCAAAGGATTGCCGGTTATGTACATGAATTCATTTTCCTGAAGAATATCAGATGCCTTCTCAGCTATACCCGGGCTGTTGGTGGCATATTGAAAATAAGCCGAAAAAGCATTTTTAGCGTTTGGCGAGAGGCGGAAATTCAGATGTATGAATGGATATATGTCATTGTATTTTTCTCCGTTTATGTCACTTTCTTCCCAGCACACTCCGGCATCAGCATAAAGGCTGATTTTCTGAGTCTGAAAATTATAGCAAAGTGATCCGGCTGCAAAAGAATTATGAAAGCTGTCATAGTAATTGTTCGTGCCCGAGTAACGCAACCTGTTGATATGGTCACCGCCGTTTATTCCGAGCATAGCCGTATGCTTCTGACCGATATGCTTACGCAAGTATGTGTCAACACGATAATTATAGGCATTCTCACGAGCGTTGCGGATTATTTCAGATGAGTTCGAGGTGGAGTATGACAGATAGTCGTTGCTGTGCGTGTAATTGAAACGCGGTGAGATGTCAAACGAAAACCGCTTCGGCAAAGAGAAAAAGAACGAACCTTGATATGCGATGGTATTACTGCGGTTCGGATTGCTCCTGTCGAAAGTGTAGTTTCGTTCATTGCCCGGCTGATATGTGAGACTACCTCTCTGGTCATAGGTCGGAACGCCTGAATGGGTAAATCCGAAAGTGTTGCGTATCTGGATTTTTTCAGATGCGTATGTAGCCCGAAGAGTGACTGGATATTGGCTCTGTTTATAATGCGACCCGTCAAGCGCTTCTGTACGGGTCAGCTTGTAATCAGCCCCATCCTCGTCTTTGAGCGAGTAGATACCTTTTACGGTATTACCTCCATGATGGTTGTTCCAATGGCTGGCTCCTACATACAGGTCGTAAGTCATTTTCTTATATGAGAACTTAGAGAAAATGTTGTTGCGGGTTGAAAATCCCATAAGAAAGTTTTCATTTGTGGTCAGCTTTGTGTAGCCACCGTAGTCGTATTCATAAACAATGATGTTGATTACACGCTGCGCCCCTCGAAAACGCGGATCGCTCGGAAATTCAAGATACTCGACTTTCCTGACATCCGGCATACGCATACCTTCCATTTCCTCCTTTGACGCTTCGAGATAATTTATAAAGATTGCCACGTCAACTCCTGCATTGTCGGTAACCGCATCGCTGACAGGATTTATCTGAAGCTGAGGTATAGCCATCTGCCGTAGAAGATCGACTGCGTTTTGCGAAGCGTTCTTTTGTCTGACTGTCGGAATATAGGTCGTAGAGGTCGGTGAGGTGCGTTGCATCTGCGCTTTAACCACAACTTCGTCAAGTTCTTGAGTCTTGATGCTGTCGGACTTTTCTGTCTGCGACATCGCAGATATAGCTACTGAGGCGCAGAATATAGATGTGATAATTCGGTTTGGCATAATATAGTCAGGTTCTTATTTTGCAAATTTAGGTATTATCCTATAAAAACAAGTTTTATTTCACAAAAATAGGTATTATCTCGAATATATAAGTCAACAAATGTTGATTTTTCAACTTTATTTTTATCAAAAAGGAAATAGTGTGGCTGTTATGAGTGTTGATTGCCAAAAGCCATAGCCGGGTCAATATCAATCACGATTTTATATACAATAGTTCGGTAGAATTTGCATATTCAATTGAATATCAATAAGATGCAATAATAATTCAATATCAATGCAAACTATTGTGTATCAGTGCGATACAGCTATGCCTGCTCAAAAATTACCGAACTGTTGTATATAGACAAACAGGTTTGTAGGTTCTTTGAATGTTAACTTTCAACGTCATTTATGTAACATATCCGAAATGGATGATAATTTTCTTTCATCCGTTTTGCATTATCACACCTTTTCAGGAATTCCGGCATATTGATGTTGAAGAAACAAAATTAGCCTGTTGCACGTTTTTCGTCGTGCAACAGGCGTCAGCGCATAAGGGAAATTGTATGAAAGGCTTAATCCTCTTTCTGAGTAAGCATGGAAACCGCAATCTTGTCGATACGAGCTCTGTCCATGTCTGCTACCTCGAAGCGGAAACAGTTCCAATCGAATATGTCGCCCTCTGACGGAACACGCTTGAGATTTTCGATAATCAGCCCTGCCAAAGTTGTATATGACGCAGGCTGATAAAGATCCTCGCGGTCAAAAAACGAAAGGAAGTCATAGACGGAACATTGCCCGTCGACCAGCCATTCGTCCTTGTCTTGCCGCTTGATGATTACAGGGCCGTCCATCCCTTCGGAAGTACATCCCACAAGGCCGTCGAGAATGTCACCGAGCGTGACAACTCCCTGAAAACACCCATATTCGTCATAGACGAGTGCAAGATGCTCGCGTGTGCGCTTGAATGTGTCGAGAGCGTCGTAGACCGTCATGCTTTCCGGAATCGAAAGCCCCGACGACAGCTGCCGGCCGATATTGAAATCAGGCTGTCCGAGCGTAAGAATTAGCTGTTTGAGCGAAACCACTCCACAGATTTCTACCCTGTCATCGTCAAATACCGGATAGGTCGAATGAAGCTCATCGGCAAGCACTTTGCGGATTTTTTCCTCATCCATTCCGATTGTCAGACATGCCACATCCTTGCGGCTTGTCATTATGGCTTCAATCCTGCAATCGCCGAGCACGAGCGCGCGCTCCATAATATCCTGCTCGACCTCGCGAACCTCGCCGGACTCAGTGCCTTCCTGAATAAGCGACTTGATTTCCTCCTCAGTCACTTTCGACGCATTCTCTCCCAGACGAAGAAGTTTCACGATTCCGGCAGTGGAAACCGATAGCAGCCACACTACGGGATAAGTGATTATAGAGAGCATTTTCATCGGTCCGGCAACAATCTTGGCTATCGTATCGGCACGTCCGAGTCCTATGCGCTTGGGGACGAGCTCGCCAACGACAATCGAGAGATATGTCACCACAGACACTATCACAACTTTCGACAGCGTAAGCGCAAGCCGGGGGGCAACTCCGGCGGCGGCAAGCCAGTCGGCAAGCTGTGTAGCGATTGTCGCTCCTGAAAACATACCCGTCAGGATTCCTATCAGGGTTATGCCTATTTGTACAGTCGAGAGAAAACGGTCAGGTTCGCCTGCGAGCTGCAGGGCTGTGGCCGCGTTGCGGTTGCCGTTGCGTGCATCGGATGTCAGTTTTGATTTACGTGCTGAAATCAAGGCTACTTCCGACATTGAGAATATGCCGTTTAGAAGAATAAGTGCGATAATTATTATAAGATCGTCCATGCGGTATCTGGAAAAACATAAATTTGTTTAATTGATAACAATATTTAGCCTTTATTTGTTTTCATTGAGGCACGGATGAACCGTGGATCGAATTGTCCTTCTCCTTATTCATGAACCGCACAAGTATAAAGCCGATAAAAAATATGAGCAATGTGCTGATTACAATGCTGAGATTGATATGCACGAACTGCGGAAGCCCCATCCAATCGGTCAGTTTAGTCTGCAATGCGATAAGAATCAATGAAGCCACACCGACAACCACACCGGGCACCACATGCTGCTTCTTGGCCTTGGGACATAGATAAGCCAGCAGGAACATGCCGAGGACACCGCCGGAACATACGCTGCTTAGCGCCCACCAAGCGTCAAGCGCATTGTCGACAAGAAGGAAACATAGAGCAACACCGATGCCGAGAACACCGACAGCCACACTTGCAAGACGAAGCACAATGACCTTGCGCTCATCGCTCGCATTTGGAAACATATGTGAATAGAAATCGGTCAGCACAATCGTGCCTGACGATGTGACACTTGTGGCCACAGTGCTCATTCCTGCACAGAAAATAGAGGCGATCAGCAGACCGATCAGTCCGACGGGAAGTTCATTGATAATAAAATATGGAAACACATAGTCACTTTTTATGCCCTCGGGCAGAGAGCCGGGGTTAACATGATAGAACGCGAACAGACATGAACCGATGAGAAACAGGATGAAATTGACCGGCAATGTGAGAAGCGAGCCCCAGAACGCACTCTTTCTCGCCTCGCTCAGCGACGGAGCTGCACAATAGCGCTGCGTATAGCTCTGGTCAATTGCAAAATTGTTCAGATTGGTAAACATACCGTAAATCAGACAGACCCAGAATGTGCTTTCGACAAGACTGTCGCCAAAGCTGCCGAGAGAGAACTTGTTGTTCTCCATACAGATTCTCAGAGCTTGTCCCGGACCTTCGGGCATTCCTTTGAAAAGCATTACAAGACAGATGATAGCACCGACTATGAGAATAGCACCCTGAAGAGCCTCTGTCCAGATTACTGATTTCAGACCGCCTTTCTGGCTGTAGAGGATGATTCCTATACCTGTCACTGTAACAACAAGAGGAATGCTCCACCCCATCAGTACATTCATCGGGACGGCAAGCAGAAACAATATAGCTCCGGAACGACACACCTGTGTGAAGAGATAGAACACCGACGCATACAGACGTGCCCAGCGGCCAAAACGTTTTTCAAAGAAACTGTAGGCACTGATGCTTCCGAGAGAGCGGTAAAAAGGGACAAAGTAACGCATGGCCAAAAGTCCGGCCGGCAGAATAGAGATTGTGAACACAAAGGCATTCCAGTTTCCTGTAAACGCTGATGAACAATAGCCTAAAAAAGAAATCGAGCTACAGAACGAAGCAAATATCGAGAGGCCGACCACCCATCCGGGCACTTTGCCTCCACCACGGGTAAACTCATCGCTACTCTGTTTCTTACGTCCGAAAAGATAACCGAACAATATGGTTCCGACTGTAAAAACAAGGAATACGACAAGGTCTATTATATTCATGATACGAGAGATAGGGTAATAGTAACGTTTGTGTATAAATAAGAGAGGGGAATGAGCAATATTACTTAAAATATAAGAAAATCAAAGGATTATCTTGCCATTTTCAATCGGGAGACGGTCAAGTGCTTCCTGAATCCTGCGACGTTCGGGTTCATTGAACTTGTGGAACGGAGCTGCCACAAAATCATCCTTGATGACACCGAGGAGCGAGCATGCACACTTGAGACCCTTCAGATAGCTTGAGCCGTGCTTGCCGACGCTATAGATTGTAGTGCTGATCTGCATGATGATCTGCTGGAGACGCCACACTTCTTTGACATCTCCTGCCTTGGCTGCGTTATACATGGCCACATAAAGCTCGGGGAACATATTGGCACCGCCGTTGATACCGCCGTTAGCGCCGAGAAGCACACATTCGCCGGTCACTTCCTCGGGGCCCATGAGGAGCGCGAAGTCGGGACGGTCTTTCATCGTATACATCACCGACTGGAAATACGGGATATTGGCAGAGCTGTCCTTGAAACCTACCACCTTTTCGTTTTCAGCGATGCGATGGATAGTCGCCGGTGAGAAGTTGACCTTCACGTGGCTGGGCATATTGTAGAGGAAAAGCGGAAGCGGGAGCTCCGGAAGCATATCCTCGTAGAATTCTGCAAGCTCAGGCTGGCCGGTAGCAAAATAGTAGGGTGCAGCGCTCACGACAGCCGATGCACCGCAGTCGGCGGCAACCTTCGCGAGATTGACGCTTTCGACAATTGAAGTGTCGGTCACACACACCAGCACAGGGAGACGACCGGCATTGATGCGGCAGGTTTCTTTGATCATCTCTTTGCGGAGACGGTAGCTAAGGCTCTGTTCCTCTCCTGTAGTGCCAAGGATGAAGAGACCGTGGATACCACCTGCAATGAGATGTTCGATAAGATTTTCAAGACTTGCGACATCGAGAGTGTCGTTGCCGAGAAGTGGAGTCACAAGAGGAGGAATGATTCCGCTAAGTGGAGATTTAAAGGTTGTATTCATTTGGATTGGTTTTATAGACATGCAAAAATAATAAATTCCGTCGGGCGGGACAAAAATAAGTCGGATATTGTCGCGTCCGACCGGCTTATTGTATTATGACAGTGGTTTCAATGGCCGTTGAAGAACACGTAAAGTCCCACCATCACGACAGCAAGAGCAAGCCATGCCATCTGAACGCTGAGCGACATCCTGCCTTTTATGACAGTCATCGGCGCACGCTCGACTGTAGCTTTATCCATCATGCTCACAGCGATCATAGTTATGATAAGGACTACGAATATGAGGAATGAAAGCATCATGAAATGGACGTGCTCAGTGGCATTGGGTATTACCCACAGGTAAAGGACACCGCATCCGATGCTGAAAATCGTACCGAATGTCAGGACTATGTTTGCAGCAAGTGTCGTGCAGCGCTTCCAGAACACACCCATGACAAAAACTGCCGCCATCGGAGGCGCGATGAAGCTCAACACCGACTGGAACACATTAAAAAGATCCATGCCTTTGATATTGTCAACAGCTATCGTAATCAGAATAGAGACGAGAGCGCCGACTACGGTCACAATATGGCCGGTGCGCACGATTTCGGCCTGTGTAGCCTCGGTGTTGATATTCTTGACATAGATATCCATCGTGAACACGGTGCTGAGGGCATTGAGAGCCGAACCGATAGTGCTAATGAGAGCAGCTGTAAGCACAGCAATCACAAGTCCTACCATTCCGACCGGGAACAGGCTCGAAACAAGTGTCATGTAGGCATGGTCAGGCTCGATTATGGCATCGCCGAAAAAGCCTTTTTTCCAAAGCGCGAAGCAGACCACTCCGGGAATGATATAGATAGCTACGTCAAGTATCTTCAGCCAGCCGGTGAAATTCGCTCCTTTCTGTCCTTCATTCAGGTCACGTGCCGCAAGTACGGGCTGAACCATCGACTGGTCCGTGCACCAGAACCACAGACCTGAAATCGGATAGCCGAGAAGAATCGGTAGCCACGGGAACTCCTTGTGGTCGTTTGGCTGGAAGAGATTCCAGTAGTGCGAGGGGACTACACTCGAATCTGCCAGAGTGTTTATGCCTCCCACAACGGACTCTCCGCCGAGATGCCAGATGCCGACAACCGTCAGCGTCGCCGATACGAAAATCAGCAACACCATCTGATAGACATTCGTATAGGCTATCGCCCTCAGTCCGCCAATGATAGTGAAGAATGCCGAAATCGCAAGCAGGATGAACGCAGAGAACCACATCGGAATCCCGAAGACCTGACGGATGATGATGCCACCAGCAAAGAGTGTCAGCGCAAGCCATGAAATCAGCACGGTGACTATCGTGTACCACGCAAGCATGTTACGCGTCGATTCGCCGAAACGTTTTCCCATGAATTCAGGAAGAGTCGTGATTTTCTCTCCAAGATAGCGGGGAGCAAACACAAAGGCGAGTAGAGCTATGAACACAAAGGCATACCACGCATAGTTGCCTGACACTATACCGGCCGCGAAACCGGCGCTCGCCGAGGCTATGAGCATCGATGGTCCTACATTAGTCCCCCACATGGAGAATCCGATATGATGCCATTTCAGAGAATTTCCGGCAAGAAACTTGTGAGAGCCTTTCTTGGTCTTCGAACTTGCCCACAGGCCAATGGCCAGCAGCACGACAAAATAGGCAATCAGGACCACCCAGTCCATCGGCCGCATTGATAAATCATTCATTTTATATTTTCATTAGATTTAGGTAAATAAAGCATAAATGTGGATTAATGAGTCAACAATCGTGAGTGAGTCACACTCACGCGCCGACAAGTCGACGCGCGAGTGCAACCGCAGTATTAGCATTATCACTGTAGCCGTCTGCACCGATTTCATCCGCAAAGGTCTGGCTTACGGGGGCACCGCCCACCATCACCTTCACTTTATCGCGGATTCCGGATTCTTCAAGCGCTACTATGACATCTTTCATATAGGTCATTGTAGTGGTTAGGAGGGCGCTCATGCACAATATATCTGCCCCGCTCTTACGAACCTCATCGACAAAGGTCTCGGCGGGCACGTCTATACCTATATTTATGACCTCGAAGCCACAGCCCTCAAGCATAGAGGCTACAAGATTCTTGCCTATATCGTGGAGGTCGCCTTTGACTGTTCCGATGACAACCTTTCCGAGCGTAGCGGCTGCGCCGCCTGCAAGCATCGGCTTCAGAAGTTCAAGAGCTGACTTCATGGCGCGTCCGGCCATGAGCAGCTGCGGCACGAATGCCTTGCCGTCCTGAAAACGCTGTCCGACCTCAGCCATAGCGCGTATCATCTGGCCGTTGATTATCTCCTGAGGAGCGACACCTTTGTCAACCAGAACCTTGGTCGCAGCAGCAGCGTCGTCGGCCTTGCCGGAAAGGATTGCCTCAAACACAGCGTCGTCGCTGACTGCCACAGACTCAGGATTCATATTGGCCGGAGGACAGCAGTCGCAGTTCACACCGTGGGCAATCACAGGCTCACGGTAACGCGTTTTTTCGCCAGACTTGATTTCTGCCACATCCGATTTCAGTCCCGGGCAGTGAGGCGAAAGCCACAACCCCTTGACCGGCTCTGTGATGCGTGCAAGTGCGGCAATATGCTTATCGGTCGTTCCGCAGCAACCGCCTATTACGTTGACCACATGTCCGTCGAGCAACGGCCACATGGCAGCCTGAAGCATTTCGGGCGACAGTCCATAGTTGCCGTTGTCATCAGGCAGACCGGCATTAGGATATGCGCTTATCCTGTAGTCGCATTCACTGCCGAGACGGACAAGCAACGGAATCATCTCACTGATGTCTCTCACACAGTTCAAGCCGACAGAAAGGACTGGAACATCTTTAAGCCCGGCTATGAATTCGCTGACCGACTGGCCAAGCATATTGTATCCGTCGGGAGTCTTGACAGTGAAACTCAGCATCAGCGGCAGTGTCTTTCCAGCCTTGCGCATGGCTTTGACTGCTGCCTTTATGGCCGCATCGGCATTCTTGACATCAAAAATCGTCTCTATGAGAAGAATGTCAACGCCTCCTTCGATCAGTGCCGAAGCTTGTTCCTCGTATGCTTCAAGAAGAATGTCGTAGCTGAAAGTGGCCCATCCGGGCTGTACACTTTCCGTATTGAGCGAACAAGTCTTGCTTGTCGGGCCCATTGAACCGGCAACGAAACGAGGCTTCCACGGAGTCTTGCGAGTGTATTCATCGGCCAGTTCACGAGCGAGACCGGCAGACGCAAGATTTATTTCACGGCATATTCCATCGAGCCTGAAATCGGCCATTGAAATGCGCTGCGCGTTGAAAGTATCAGTGCTGATTATATCCGCGCCGGCTTCAAGATACTTGCGGTGAATATCACGGATGATGTCAGGCCGTGTTATCGACAGCAGGTCGTTGTTACCTCGCAACGCACATTCGTGACTGCCGAATCTCTCTCCTCTGAAATCATTCTCTGTAAGTCCGCAGGACTGTATCATCGTCCCCATTGCGCCGTCAAGCACGAGCACACGTCTCTCCATAGCCTTGAGCAGCGGGGATTCCTCATCGATTACAAGAACCGAAGGAGCGTCCGCTCCGGCAGCCTCACTTTCAACTTTATCAATTATGCGCTCGACCTCTGCATCGGCATCAAACACATCCTGATTATCGGATGTCAGTTTCATCACATCCGAATCATCACGCCGGGCAGCCGGGCGGTAACGGTATTCCTCAACAATCCTCATCGCCTGCTCGACCTCGGCCTCATTGTGGAAATCCATTTCAAGGTGTACGCCGTTGCCACCGATATTGTCAAGGAGAGGCTTAAGTTCATCGAGAGTCACCCAGCAAGCCATGATGCTCTTACCTCCGTCAAGGATACGGCGGTAAAGGTCATACCACTTCGGTGATCCGCCCTGAGGTTCGCCGACACCGGGAGTCCACTGGATGGCGTTGAGTTCCTCGACTTCAAGGAGCGCCGGCAGATGGTGGAGCGCGCCTACACCGTCGAGGTGATAGAGCGTATAGTCAATCCTACGGCACTGCTCACGGATGAACGGCTGCACGAAACGGCGGTAGTCCTCGACGCTTATCATAGTCGAGATATCGCTCTGGAGTTTCGACATGCGGCCGGGGGCCCACGACGAGAAGTAGCAGAATGCCATTTCGTCGCCTTCGCGTATTATATCGTAAAGCTCGTCATAGACACGGAAATATATGTCGTTGATCTGCTGCATCTGGCGTTCGAGCACTTCGGGCTGCATCACGGTGTCGAGAAGCACCTTGTCAGTACCCTTTATGGCCGCAAGTACATCAAGACCTTCCATGAGGTCAGGCATACCGACATAGTAATGTCCCTGAGCCTTGGCCTTGCATGCCTTGAGAAGCTCTTTGTGAAGAATCCAGTTTGGATGGTTCTCGTCAAACTTTATATCGTCCGTATAGTCTGGGTCGGGGTGAATCCAGATTGTATCAGGACCGCCCTCGAACACACCGCCGAGTATCGCGGCAAGCGAACCCGGACCAAGCTGGGTATTGGCTACCGGGAGCATGTCGGCTTTCAGCGAACTGTGTGCCACATACCAGTCGAGATATTCGGCACGCCACTTCGGGTCAAACCATTTCTGATTTAAATCAGCCGGTGAAGCCGGTGCGGGAATATCGGCGTGAGGCTTGACCCCTTCCTGAAAATGCTCCCACATGTTGAGCACAATCCCTTTGTGATTCCACCAGTCTATATAGTGTTGCTTGGTTTCCTCAAGATTCTCTTTCCAAGTATTCATTTCTGCGGAATTTATTCGTTAAACAGTTTCTCGTTCCATATACCCTTGAATTCATCGTCGACATGGAGGCTGACAGTCTTGGCCATGTCCATCTGGTCGGTGCAGTCAACGGCTTCGGGATAGAACGGTATGTCGCTGCCATATTTAACATAGACAGGCATCTCGTCGAGTGGAACTTCGACATCTTTCAGCCAGCGACCTCCATCGGCCACTTCGCCTGTAAAGAAATTCACCCATTTGCCTTCGGGGAGATATATGTCGCGACGGTTTTCTGAATTCATGACGGGAGCGACGAGGAAACTGTCACCGAAATAATATTCATCGTCGATGTGACGGCATGTACGATCATCGGGATGATGGAATATCAGCGCCTGCACAAGAGTCGAACCGCTTACGGTCGCTCGCTCGCTTTCGGCATAGATGTATGGAATCAGACCGTAGCGCAGTTTCCACCATTTTTTCACAATCGGAGCAATCGCGGGATAATGCCAAGGCTCACGCTTGCTTGTGCCGTGATAACGGATATGCGACGAGAATACGCCGAACTGCGTCCAGCGGACATAGACATCATCGTCAACAACAGAGTTCATGAAGTTGGGCAGAGTGTGGAAGCCCGGCACGTCATGACTCCAGAAAGCGAATCCCGACAAGCCGAAATGAAGGCCACCCTTGAGTGATCCGGCCAGACCGTCCCACGAACTGCATGAGTCACCGCCCCAATGGAGAGGATAACGCTGACAGCCGGCCCAAGCAGCACGCGCCCACACGATGCCGTCGCCGGTCACATCCTTTGTAATCTCGTATGCGGCCTTCTGATAGAGGAGCGCATAGAGATTGTTGAGAAGCTCCGGTTTCATACCTTTATATACGGCATCCATGTGAATGTTTTCACCGAAATCGGTCTTGATACATACCACCCCCATATCGAGAAGCTCTTTAAGCAGACCTTTGTACCACTCGGTAGCGGCAGGATAGGTAAAATCAATAGTTCCGGCATAGTCAAGAGCCGAGAAGTTCGACCCCTCTGACGCCTGCTGCTTCGTAAGCGGGGCTATATAGTCGTTTTCGCGAGCCTCGTCAATCTGTTCGGCATCCTTGGCCACGTATGGGAGCTGCCACAGCGACACACGGAATCCCTTGTCGCGCAATCCCTTCAGGAATCCTTCCGGATCGGGGAAACGCTCGGGATTGAATTTCCACTCACAAAGCCAGTCGGTGCGGAACCAGCCTGTATCGAGATGGATCACATCGCAGGGATAGTGCTCTTCACGCAGACGGTCACATATTCCGTCGACCTCATCGGCGCTGAAATATGTCATTCGGCTCATCCACACTCCGAAACTCCATAACGGTGGCATGGTGGGATAGCCTGTCAGGTCACGGTAGCCTCTTACAATCTCCTCGATTGAATCACCACCGATGACGAAGGCATCGACAAGCGCCTGGTCGCTCATAAACTGAACCGAGCGTGTCGAATGTCCGGCAAGCGAGAGCTTACACCACGAGGTGGTGTGATAGAATGTGCCATACATGCGGCTCGACACATAGAACGGGATGTTTTTATACGTGCGACGGTTGTTGACACCCTGACCGTCCTGATTTTTCAGGAAGAAAGTCTGACCGCTAAGGTCCATCTTGGCGAATCGCTCGCCCGTACCGCCAAAGCATTCGTCAGGCTTACATTCAAACGACAGGGTTGCACGCTCCTTCTCGCCGTCAAGCTTGCAATAGGCGAGAGGAAGTGCGTCGTAGCGTGGGGGCGAGAAATGGTCGTAGGCAGCAAGACGCACTTCACGCTTTCCGTCGGGGAAGAGCCGAAGATCAAGAGTCTCCTGCGGATCGGGGAGCAAGGTGCTCCAACGGTCAAGAAGCGGCTCGCGCATGTTGATGACTGCGCGGCGTATGCCATCGGATGTCGATATGATCCATTCGCCATCATTGAATTTGGCATCGAGAGGCATTTTAACGACACGCTCGCTGAGCATAAGCATCTCGGAATCATCGGACATCTCAATTTCGCCGAAACCCATGAACACACGGGTTATCTTCGGTCCGTATTGCCGTATGATAAGTGTATGGTTCTCACGCGGAGCCGATTCATCGGCTGCCATATCGTTGGCAAGCACCTGCTTCTGAAAGGGAACAGTAACAAGGACATCGCCATCCCTTACTTCTACCGCAGTCGGGCTGCAGGATTTCCATAGCGATTCGTCGCGCTTTAAATCTACGTCAAAGTCAAGAAAATCAAATAAATGATAATTGGTCGGTTTCATTTCTGTTGATTATCGTAATGTTTTTTCTATGTTTTCTGCTATCGCAAACTTATATAAACTGTCAAAATGCAGACTGATAAAGAACTGTCTGCAAAATCTGAATGCCGGACATCAGGCTGATGAATAAGCGTCAGCGCTTCTCAGGAAGATTCAGCTCAAGGCTGATATGCGGCCCGTTGTCACCGACAACAAGCTTCGGACCTGGACGGTTATAACCGAACTCAGCATCGGGACAATTATTGCCTTCAACGGTATAACCGTCGGTAGCTTCGTCAAAATAAATATAGAAAGCCCTGTTGTTGGTCGCATAAGGGGCTTCAATCAGATTGTCGATACGGTTGCCGGCTATCACCGAACCGGGCTGGTTGGAAAGAGTGTATATACCTCCCGCGTCATAGAGCTGGGCGGCGAAATGGTGTACATGGTTGCCGGTAATGCGGTTGTTCGACATTCCGCTTTCAAGAGGGGTCCACCCCCACCCCACGCAAATGCCTGAATAGTTCAGATGAGAGACTTCATTGTCGGCTATCGTCACATCCCTTACATAGCCCGCACCGATGCCCACACATCCCCAGTCCTCGTTTGTCGCGTCGCGGATAATGTTGGATTTCACACTGATGTTGCGGCATATATCGCCGGCAACAGACGGAACATAGGGTACATGGGTCTCGAAACCGCCATCGGGGAAAGCTCCCATCTGCAAGGCAGTGCCGCCGATGTCTTCAAAGAGGCATCCTGTGACTTCCGAATCACTCACGGCTGTCACATAGTCAAGCCCGGTAGCCCCGAGATGACGGAAAGTGCAGTCCTTAAAATCGATATTGCCCGCATGTCTCACAGTTATTGCCGCCTCAGGGCGTGCTATCCAAGCCTGATTTTCAAGCTCGGCCTTTTCGGGAAGACCGGGAATATGGAGCTTATAGGCATCAAGCAGCCGGAAACCTCCCTGCAGAGTCACATGGCCTTCGACCGACGGGCGCAGCCATGCAGCATGCTCGAAACCGACATTCTCAAAACGGATATTGCCGACATTGCGCTCTCGGCTTCCTTCGACCGCGACAATGGTCTCAAGCAGAGGGATTGTCACCTCCGCGCCGTTCATATCGCCGTCAGATTCCACAGGATAGTAATAGATTCGTCCCGAAGGATAGTCCTGATACCATTCTCCGGGTGTATCGAGCAATTCAAGCGCATTTGCAAAGAAGAAGGATGAATTTCCACGCTCGCCGCCAATCACAGGCTGAGGCCACGGGTGGTCGAACTCCAGACGGCTTTCAGGATCGTGAAACGAAACGACGGTGTTGCCGTTGCCGTTGGTGACCATGTCTTTCACTCGAAGTATGGCTATGGCCCAGCGCTGATGGACGAACATTTCGAGCTGTCGAGCGGCAGACAGGTCGACAGAGGGAGCGGGAACGGTAATCGTGCGGCCAGCAGCGTTGAAATCAACCATACGTTCCATTACTCCGGGCGCGAACTGCGAAGCGCGCTGCGCCTTGCGTCCGTTGACATAGAGCTGACGGGTCTCGACTATGCGGCTGGCCGAGAGCGGGGCTTCGGCTACCCAGATTTTATCACGCAGATGTCCGGCGACACGCGGATCGTCACAACCCTTTGTCCAGCCTTTGACCTCAACACCTCCGCTGATGACGGCTGTCTCGCCTTTAGGCGCACAGATTACCGTGGCCGATTCAGGCGTACCGCTGTCCTCGGGACGCAAAAAAAGCGGGGTGGTCTGGCGATAGACTCCACCCTCAAGTATTATCTTAATGTCGCCGGCGGCTTCCTTGGCGTTCAACCGACGCCATTCACGTGCACGTTTCAGCGCCTCGCCCACCGATTTCAATGGCCGGGCGACAGTTCCGGGAGCGTTATCGTCACCTTTCAATGCCGAAACATAGATATTTCCTGCATGTGATCCGATAGCCGACGCAAGCACTAAAGCAATAAGTAGAGTTAAAAATCTCATGGTATTTTGTTTAGCTCTAAATTTAATTCTTACATAATGTATGACAAAAGTACGAATTCTCAATGAAATTGAAAAATATTTATAGAGAATTCAGCTGAAAAGAAGTATATTTGCAGACAGAAATCAAAAACATGCGACTACAACATATTGTAAAAAACCATGAAAATTAATATGACCCGCTGGATGCAGGACATTATCAGGCGCAAAGATATAGCTGCGATACCTGTCATGACTCATCCGGGAATTGAAATCATAGGTGAAACCGTCCTCCGGGCCGTGAGCGACGGAAATGTCCACCACAAGGCGATAGAGGCTCTGGCAAAGAAATATCCGACCGCAGCCGCTACCGTCATAATGGATCTCACGGTAGAGGCCGAGGCTTTCGGCGCTGAAATCTCGTTTCCCGAGAATGAAGTACCCGCCGTCATAGGCCACATGCTCAACTCGCCAGAGGATATCGAACGGCTGAAAGTCCCCTCTCTCCGCGCCGGGCGCGTGCCTGAATACATCAAGGCCAATCTGCTGGCTGCACGCTCTATAACCGACCGCCCCGTGCTTGGAGGATGTATCGGACCGTTCTCACTCGCAGGACGACTTTACGATATGTCGGAAATCATGATTCTCATCTATCAGAATCCGGAAGCCGCACATACCCTTCTCGCGAAATGTACGGAATACATACTCCACTACTGCAAGGCACTGAAGGAAACAGGTGTCAACGGCGTGGTGATGGCCGAACCTGCCGCCGGACTCATGTCTGACGATGACTGCAAGCGCTTTTCATCAGACTATGTAAAACAGATAGTCGATCAGGTGCAGGACGATTATTTCACAATCATTCTCCACAACTGCGGAAACACGGGCCACTGCACCAAGGCTATGGCTGCAACAGGTGCGGGAGCATATCACTTCGGCAATAAATGCGACATGGCCGAAGTGATCCGCGAGATTCCACCCACCGCACTTGCGATGGGCAATCTCGACCCGGTTTCAGTGTTCAAGGAATCCACCCCTAAGGCCATGCACAAGGCTACAGCCGAATTGCTCGGACGCATGCGCGACTATCCGAACTTCGTCCTGTCGAGCGGCTGCGACACTCCCCCACACACACCGTTCGCCAACATCGACGCATTTTTCGAGGAACTTGAAGAATACAACAGAAAGAACTCATAACCATCCGATAATCCCTAAAGCGGCCTATGATCAAACGCGAGCTAAATTTCGAAGACCTTGCCATCGGACTGCCTGAAATCTACGAACAGATGGGCTATGGCACGGCTGCCCCCGATGCAATGACCATCGGCGAGACAGACGAAATGCTTGCATGTGTGGCCCGGTTCGTGCGGCCCGGCTTCTGTTTCTTCGTCACAGACGGAAAGCTCGACCCCGACAGCGCCACTCTCACCGTCATGGGCAGGGACTTCTCGGTCGGACGCATCATAAGCCGGCAACTGCGCGGTTCGTCGCGCTACACATTCTTCATCGCGACCGCCGGCACAGAGTTTGAGGAGTTCCAACACAAGCTCATGGACGACGGCGACATGGTGAAGGTGTTCATTGCCGACGCGATAGGCAGCGTGATTGCCGAAAAGGCCGCCGACTGCATGGAGGAGGAACTGCAACGCCTGCTCGATCCGTCAGGATGGCGGCACACCAACAGGTTCAGCCCGGGATATTGCGGATGGCACGTCAGCGGACAGCAGGATCTGTTCAGGCTCTTTCCGGAAGAAAAGCCCTGTGGGGTGGCGCTCACGCCGTCAAGCCTGATGACACCCATAAAATCGGTCAGCGGTGTCATCGGACTTGGTGAAAACGTAAGGAAACTGGAATACTCCTGCGGACTCTGCGATTTCAAGCAATGCTACAAACGCAAAATTCCGTCGCGCAGATAGAGACATTATCAGTTTTTTTCTGTAGTTTTGCACAGCATACACCTATAAATACATAACAAATACATAAATAAAGAATAATAGAACAACAAAAACCAAGAAATATCATTTCAGTATCATGAACACTTACCCTAAAATCGGTATCCGTCCCATCATCGACGCTCGTCAGGGAGGCATCCGCGAAAGTCTTGAAGACAAAACAATGAATCTGGCCAAAGCCGTGGCCGACCTTATATCAGCCAACCTCCGTTATCCCGACGGTTCGCCGGTTGAATGCGTAATCGCCGACGGAACTATCGGCCGTGTGCCCGAAGCTGCGGCATGTGCGGAAAAATTCGAACGTGAAGGCGTAGGCGCGACCATCTCGGTGACATCATGCTGGTGTTACGGCTCTGAGACAATGGACATGCACCCCCACTGGCCGAAGGCCGTATGGGGATTCAACGGCACAGAACGTCCCGGCGCCGTATATCTCGCAGCCGTGCTCGCCGCCCACGCTCAGAAGGGTCTTCCCGCGTTCGGCATCTACGGACACGACGTGCAGGATCTTGACGACAACTCGATTCCCGCCGATGTGGCCGAAAAGCTCCTCCGCTTCACCCGCGCCGCCCTCGCCGTTGCCCTCATGAGAGGCAAGTCTTATCTCTCTGTCGGCAATGTTGCAATGGGTATCGCAGGTTCGATTGTAGACCCCGACTTCCTTCAGGAATATCTCGGTATCCGTGCCGAACAGGTCGACATGACCGAAGTTGCCCGCCGCATCACACTCGGCATCTATGACCACGAAGAATATGAAAAAGCAATGGCTTGGACCGAAAAATACTGCAAGCCACGCGAAGGCGAGGATTTCAAGAACCGTCCCGAAAAGAAAAAGACCCGCGAGGAAAAGGACGCTGACTGGGAATTCGTTGTCAAGATGACCCTCATCATCCGCGACCTCATGCAGGGCAATCCCAAACTCCGTGAAATGGGATATCTTGAAGAAGCACTCGGCCACAACGCAATCGCCGGCGGTTTTCAGGGGCAGCGCCAGTGGACCGACTTCTATCCCAATGGTGACTTCTCTGAAGCGCTTCTCAACACTTCATTTGACTGGAACGGAATCCGCGAGGCTTTTGTATTCGCTACCGAGAACGACTGCTGCAACGGCATCGCAATGCTTTTCGGCCACCTTCTGACCAACCGCGCACAGTTCTTCAGCGACGTCCGCACCTACTGGAGTCCCGAAGCAGTGAAGCGCGTTACAGGCAAGGAGCTTATAGGCCGTGCAGCCGACGGTATGATCCACCTCATCAACTCGGGCGCCACAACTCTCGACGGAACAGGACAGGTGTCTGACGCAGAGGGCAACCCGATGATGAAAGAACCGTGGGAAATGACCGAAAGCGATGTTGAAAAATGTCTCGGCGCTACCACATGGTATCCCGCTGACCGCGACTACTTCCGTGGCGGCGGCTTCTCGTCGAACTTCCTCACCAAAGGCGGAATGCCCGTGACCATGATGCGACTCAACCTCGTCAAAGGTCTCGGCCCGGTGCTACAGATTGCAGAAGGATGGACCGCCGATGTAGATCCCGAAATCATGAAGGTGCTCGACATACGCACTGACCCGACATGGCCAACCACTTGGTTCGTGCCCCGTCTCTGCCCCGACCGCGACGCGTTCAAGGATGTATACTCAGTGATGAACAACTGGGGTGCAAACCACGGCGCGATTTCCTACGGCCACATCGGTGCCGACCTCATCACCCTCGCTTCGATCCTCCGCATCCCCGTCTGCATGCACAATGTAGAGGACGAGAAGATTTTCCGTCCTGCGGCATGGAATGCGTTCGGAATGGATAAGGAAGGTTCTGACTACCGCGCATGTGCAACCTACGGTCCTATTTATAAGTAATTAAAGTTTCGTCATAGAAAGGGATTTTGCAGTAGCATGTCACACACACTGATGACACTCTGCAAAATCCCTTCTTACTAAAACATATTTCTCCCTATGGAAAACAAAGAGACCGGCTATCTAATGAGGGAATACAAAGTCCCCGTCAGAAGATATTGCCGCACACTTGACCTCAAAGATGACCCGGAACTTATCAAAGAATACCGCAAACGCCATGCCGAAGAAAATTTCTGGCCCGAAATCCTTGCGGGAATAAAGGAAGTCGGAATCCTCGAAATGGACATCTATCTCCGCGGGACGCGGCTGATGATGATTCTCGAAGCTCCGGCCGACCTCGACCTTGAAGCCGCGATGGCCCGGCTCGCAACCCTCCCGCGCCAGCAGGAATGGGAAGACTACATGTCGATTTTTCAGGTAGCAGCTCCCGGAGCGTCGTCGGCCGAAAAATGGCAGCCGATGGAACGGGTGTTTCATCTCTATGACTGAAGTCCGGCTAAAGACATCTGATTTCTTACCTTAACATCAAAAAAAGACCTACATCAATCACCAATGAAAGAGAATCAATCACTCCTTCGCTACAATGGCATCAATTATCTCGTGCCGTTCATCCTGATCACGAGCTGCTTTGCTTTATGGGGCTTTGCCAACGACATCACCAACCCGATGGTGAAAGCCTTCTCTAAAATATTCCGCATGAGTGTGACAGACGGCACTCTGGTGCAGGTGGCTTTCTACGGAGGCTATTTCGCAATGGCATTCCCGGCAGCGATGTTTATCCGCCGTTTCTCCTATAAAGCCGGTGTGCTCACCGGTCTCGGCCTCTATGCCGTCGGAGCGTTCCTTTTCTATCCCGCGATGCTCTCCGGAAGCTACTATCCCTTCCTTATCGCCTACTTTATCCTTACGTGCGGACTATCGTTTCTCGAGACGAGCTGTAACCCCTACATCCTTTCGATGGGTTCGGAAGAGACCGCCACACGGCGTCTCAACATGGCACAGTCGTTCAATCCCGTCGGCTCGCTGATGGGCATGTGGGTAGCCATGAACTTCATTCAGGCACGTCTGAACCCGATGGAGACCGAGGCGCGCGCCGCACTGAGCGATGCCGAGTTTGAGGCAGTCCGCGATGCCGACCTGCTTACCCTCATCACCCCTTACGTCTTTATCGGCCTCGTGGTGCTGATGATGTTTGTCGTCATCGCCGTCACCCGTATGCCCAAGAACGGTGACCAGTCACACTCCATCAATTTCTTCGGGACTCTCCGACGCATCTTCTCCATTGGCCGCTACCGCGAAGGTGTAATAGCCCAGTTCTTCTATGTCGGGGCACAGATCATGTGCTGGACATTCATCATCCAGTACGGCACATGCGTGTTCATGCTTGAAGGCATGGACGAAAAGGCAGCCGAAGTGCTGTCGCAGAAATACAACATAATCGCAATGGCCATCTTCTGCTGCAGCCGTTTCGTCTGCACCTACCTGCTCCGCTATGTAAACGCTGGCAAACTTCTCGCCGTGCTCGCCGTCGTGGCTGCGATATTGACCGCAGGCGTGATATTATTTCAGGACCGCATGGGAGTCTACTGTCTCGTCGGCGTATCGGCCTGTATGTCGCTCATGTTCCCGACAATCTACGGTATTGCCCTCAATGGTCTGGGCGATGATGCCAAGTTTGGTGCTGCCGGCCTTATCATGGCCATCCTCGGCGGCTCTGTCCTCCCCCCGCTTCAAGCACGCATCATAGACTGCGGTACTATCGGAAACTTCCCCGCCGTCAATATCTCGTTCATCCTCCCGCTCATCTGTTTCCTCGTCATAATCGTCTACGGCATCCGCCGCGCACGCGACTAAGACCATTTAAAATCGAGAAATAATTTACCCCTGCCACAGCAATGAGCGGCAGGGGTATTTTTCATACTATAGAGCCTCGGTTCAAGGAGGCGTGACTGTATTTCTATCAATAGTGGATTTTATAGGTCTTTACAGGGGTCTGTATCAGATAGATTCCGTGCTGATAAAGCTGTAGTGTTGCCACGTCGCCTGACGATGTGATTCGCTCAACCAACTGGCCGTTGACCGCATAGGCACTGACCACAGTTCCGCTTTCGATTCCTTCGATTGTAACCAATCCGCTCCTGTCAACATATACTTTGGTAGAAGTGGCATTGACTCCGATATTCTCGACAGCCGAATTGACGTTTTCAAAAGTCACACGGAGTTCCGAATCGCCGGTGAGCGACGGCGTGGTATAGCGGTTGTCGTCTGTAAGATCCGAGGTGACATCACGGCCATTGAATGTAACGGTGTTGACTTTCCAGCCTTCTTCGGGGGTTATGAAGCATGAGAATGTGGCTCTTTTCTCGATTTCAACATCAACCGATCCGCCAACAGCCATGAAAAGCGATAGTTTCACAGGATTTTCAGCAAACTTTGCATCAACCACATAGTTTGCATCAAGCTTTTCGATAACATAGCTGCCATCGGTCATCTCTGCGGTCACATCTTTACCGTTAAGTGTAAAAGCTGCAAGATGGTAGCCATTTTTAGGCTCTGCCGTAATAACAACGTTGGAATTCATTGCAAATTCCATCACATTCTTGGTTTTCTCACCGTTGACTGTCAGGCTTCCGCCGGAAATTGACGAGGGGAACGAGAACTGATAGTTCAACTCCTCTGTTATTTCTTCTTCCTCAATGGCCTTGAACGTATTCCAGTATTGAGACGCACGATATGTCTCTGCACTTCCTTTTGGTACATAAAGTGTGCAGTTATTATCAGCCGGAATTACAGGAGACCAAGGATTAGTTATAATATGCGCGGTTGGCACTACAGCCCTATGTAAGTGTATCTTTTCAAGATTTTTACAATCTTTGAAAGCTACGTGAGCAATATTTCCGACCTGATGATAGATTGTCAATTCTCTGATATTCTCACATCCACTAATAAAAGAAGGGCCTATCTTTTCGAGACTCTTAGGTAATTTCAACTCAGCAAGATTCGTACAATCTCTAAAAACATCACCATCAATGTCTTTAACACCTTCCGGAATCACCACTCTTGTCAGATTTTTGCAAGAAGAGAATGTAGATTTTTCAAGTTTATTCAATTTAGACGGAATATTGATTTTCTCTAAACTTGAACACCCATAGAAAGCCAGTTCCCCTAAAGACTCGAGCGCTTCAGGCAATGAGACTATTCTTAAACTCCCACATCCACAAAAAGCTTTATTACCGATATTTTTTATTGTTTCAGGAACCGTAACTTCCGTCAGATTATCACATTCATAAAACATCTCATTACTGAGATATGTCAAATTTTTGGGAAATGTAAAATCAACAATACCGGATGCACTAAATAAACTAACACCTATTTCTATGACACTTTCAGGGATAGTTATGTGAGAAAGCAATGGAGTGGACGAAAACGCATTGTTACCAATCTTCGTGATACCCTCAGGAATATTTACTTTTATTAATTTACTACAATCTCTACAAACATCATTTGGAAGTTCTTCCATGCCTGATGAGAACGTGATTGATTCCATCTCATGAGAAGCTTGGAAACAACTACTGCCAATCTCTTTTATTGTATTTGGCAAAACTACATCCTTTATTTTGCTACTATAAAAGCACACACTTCCAATTTTGGTTAACGTTGAAGGAAAAACGACTTCTTCCAAGCTATTGCCTGTCATTCCACAGTAAAAGGCTCCGTTTTCAAGTTCTTCAACACCCTCTTCTATCACTACTTTTTTCAAGCTTGGACATGAAGAAAACGCCGATGACCTAACAACTTTAACACTACCGGGAATTGTTACTTCTGCAATATTATAACATGAATAAAAAGCAGAAGAGCCAATTTCCTTGAGGGTATTTGGAAGGCTGAGCACATTTATTTTAGTTTTTGCAAATGCACAATCCTCAATAATAGAAAGTCCATCCGGAAGGATACCATTAGTAATTGGAGTACCCTCAAAAGCATGTAAGCGAACATATTTCAGACTGCTTGGATAATTAATGCTCTCAACAGAACTGAGATAAAAAGCATATTGCTGTATTTCCTTAATTGAATTCGGCAAAGAAATCCCTTTAATTCTTGATCTCTCGAATGCTTTGTTTCCAATTGCTGTGACAGTGTATGTCGTTCCATCATTGGTAACGTTTTCAGGAACAGATATGACATCTGTATTATACTTTTCACCGCCATAAGTCACGGTGACAGTCTTGCCGTCGGGATTAATGTTATAGAAAATCTCTATCCCATTACGGTCTTGTGATGAAAAATCATAGGCAGATACCGAAGCGGAGAATGCCATCAAAGCTGACAAACCCAAAGCACTGCAACACAAACGTGGTAAAAATCGGTTTAAGTTCATGATGAATGGTTTTATTTAGAATTTAGTTACTTAGCTACAAAATATTTATTTATTATCGCACGCACTTTACAGCCGATTTTTCGGCTTAATATAAAATCAAACGGGTGTAAAAAAATGGCCTAATTATGCAACTACCTTTCCGTCACGCAGTTCCGTCGAGACACAAAGTTTATGAATATGCAGAAACGTGGAACTGATATGCCACGTCCTATGTGAAGGTGCTAGGAAAACCTTGAGAAAAGATGTGGGAATAACAGCCCCACGCGTATGCGTGGAGACCATTAAGCCAACAGCTTGTTCTCGTGATTTAAGTTTCCTAGGCTTTTCACAACAAGATGAAGACATAACGCCTCTGATATGTATCAAATCAGGCAACAGCCTCAGCCGATGCCTGTCGCAAATGTAATGATTAATTCCGAAAAACCAAAACAATACGACAAAAAACTCATCTCCACAGGTGAGACATCGGAAACCACACTGCGGGGATGAATCTTTAAAACTTATCTATATTTTCAAGGCATGTTGACCTCGACATCATCGCTATGGGTCAAGGCCACAAGAAACGGCGCATTTTCTGTAAACCACGTCTTAGCCTCGGAGTCTGGAATCGACGGAGATGCAAGCCGTGCATCGGGCATAAGTCCGTTATCCATTATATATTGGCGCATTTCTTTGCTCGATTCATGACCACACAATATCATGGCACCTCTGGCTGTAGCCTCACTGACATTATAATAAGGATTATCAGGGATGGCGACGCAGGGGGCACAATCAGGCAAAATACTCATCGAACCGTCGTCATTTATAAAATAGAGAATCTCTTTTGCATTGTCCAAATCATCCGATACCGACTCGTCTATCTTTGGATTCTTGACCTTGTCCAGACCGAAACGGGCTTTAAGCTCCTTCATGTCGGCAGCCACACCTATACGGCTTCCATTATTTTTACTGATATTCCAGTCATAAGAGTTCTTCTGTGAATCCAGCCTTTTGGCATAATCCGCCTTGGCTGGACTGAAATCCATTTTCTTAGGGGTGATTGACGACATGCCATTGACTTTCCACTTGCCATTATATTCAAACAATGTAGTAATAATCTGATGGCCTACACGCACATCGCCCCATACATTTTCAGGCAGTGGGTCAAATGTCATTTCCATAATATCTCCCGCAAGCGATTCAACCTTAAAACCGTCTTGCCCTACAGCCTTGATATCATACGGAAGCATAGCCTTTGTACGGATAGCGCTTATGCCGGGTGCAAGCTTCCTGACAGTTTCATTGCCAGACAGCTCCATCATCTTGCCAAGCCAGGCCGGCGCAGTCAGAGCCAACGGTCCAATCTCGGCATTAAACGCGAAATACGCCTCGATTCCATAAGCCAACATCATTTCATTAATATTATCACCGACGATGGATTTATAAATATCGAAAATCTTTTCGAAACAATATTCCATATCATAGACCGCTGTCAGATAAGACCTTGCAGCAAGCCATGAACACATCGACCGCAGATAGATCACATCATCGTATTTATCCGCTGTATAGATGGCTTCGACAAATTCCGGCGATTCAGGAGCAGACTCAAACTCATCCATAAGGAAATCATGGATAATACCGGCCAAGGTTGAAATTGGTTGGGTCAGAGGGTTGAGCAGCGAAGCGGAAGAAATCCTGTCGAAAGCGCGCCACAGGATGAAGCGTACATCAGGCAAATTCGGTTCATCGTCAAGCAGTTCATCCTCTCTGACATCATAGAAAGGATAGACCCGACCGAATTTCTCCCTATAAAGCGCCATAAACGCATTCCACAGGTTTATACCATTTATCTTATCTTCCAGATATGCAGCAAGTTCAACAGCGACATCCACGATGTCATCCTCGGTCGCCTCAACGGCATTACCTATCATGTCACGAATCATGCCTGCCATACGGCCGGCCATCTTGGCATAGTAAGCATCCGAACGGCATACGACACCCATCGGATGAACCTCGCGCCATCTGACTGTAGGCACGAGTATATTTTTAGAAGCTTTGCGCAATTTTGAGTTCTTTGCCATAAACTATTGTCTAAAAAAACAGTTTCCGAACCAATAACATCCAAATATGAACAGATGATTGCTTCGGAAACCTGTCTTAAGTTTTTTTCTATAATAATATCAGAACTTCACGAGGATACGGAAGACTTTGCCGGGGTTGGCGCTCCACTTTTCGAGAGCTTCGCCGGCTTCAGCGGGAGTAACGGTTGCGGAGATAAGTTTCTCGGCATTGTCACGGCCTCCGGCAAGGAAGTAACGGATCACGGCGGCGAAATCGTTTGGCATAGCGTTGCGCGAACCACGGATGTCGAGCTCCTTCTGGACAAAGAGCTTGGTATGGAACGATACATCGTCCTTGGCATAGCCTATGCAGACCACACGGCCACAGAAGGCAACGTTTTCGACAGCAGCAACGTAGGTGAACGGCGAGCCTACGGCCTCGATCACCACGTCAGGACCGTTGCCGTCGGTCAGGCGGTTAAGCTCGTCGGCAAGGTTCATCGTAGCCGAGTTGATCGAATAGGTCGCACCCAGCTCACGGGCAAGAGCAAGCTTCTCGTCGTCAAGGTCAATGGCGATGACCGTAGCACCGCGAAGCGAAGCGCGGACGATAGCTCCGAGACCAATCATGCCGCAACCGATCACGGCCACGGTGTCGATGTCGGTCACCTGTCCACGGTCAACGGCATGGAAACCGACGCTCATCGGCTCGACAAGCGCACATTCGCGCGGAGTCAGACCCTGAGCGGGAATGATTTTCGACCAAGGCACAGCGATATAGTCGGACATAGCTCCGTGGCGCTGCACACCGAGAGTCTCGTTGTGACGGCAGGCATTGGGGCGGCCGCGACGGCATGAAGAACACTTGCCACAGGCAGTGTAGGGGTTGACTGTAACACTCATGCCCTTTTCAAAGAGGCCTGCGGGGACATTCGCGCCTACTTCCTCGACCGTGCCGCCGATTTCATGACCCGGAATCACCTGATCAATGGCCATCGGGTTCTTGCCACGGAATGTGTTGAGGTCCGAACCGCAGAACCCTACATAATGAATCTTGACCAATACGTCGTCCGGCCCTACGGCCGGTATCGGCTGCTCCTCGACAACCACGCGACCGGGAGCTACAATTTTTACAGACTGCATTTTCGTTATTTTTTTGAATTTATCTTCTGTATTTTCTGACAAAGCGCGTCATTCCGACATGTTTTTGACATACGGAAGCACGGGAAGATTTCTGAAGCCATAGAAACGCATGGCATTGTCGCCGAGGAACAGATGCTTCTCATCGTCGGTCAGCTCCTTGGACTTGGTGATGAAGTCGTATGACATGCGGTAGGTAATGGCTGTGATGGTGCGGGGATAGTCCGAGCCCCACATCAGCTTGTCCATGCCAACCTCGGCGGCAGCCTCCTTGATGGCTCTGACTGCCGAGGGGAAGGGATAGAACTCCGAGTTGAAAAGCCACGTGATGCCTCCGGCCTCGACCATGACGTTGGCCGCGCGAGCGAGCTTTATCTGCTCCATCCAGCCTTCGGTGGTGACCATGCCGAAATGACCGATGGCCACTTTCAGGCCGGGACACTCCTTGATGACCTCTTTCATCTCGGCCACCTGCATGTCGCCGTCGGCGAGTGTGATAGAGAGAATCACTCCACGGCGCTCCATCTCCTTGAAAAGCTCCATCATCTCGGGCGAGTTGAGCCACACGCGCTTCCCGTCCTCCAGCGGAAGACGATGAGCCGGGATGGCAAGTCCACGGAAGCCGGCATCCATCAGCCCGACGGCCTGCGGAAGAAATCCCGGTTCGCGGAACTCACACATGCCGTTGACAAAGAAACGGTCGGGATATTTACGCGCCACTTCGGCGAGATATTCATTCTGCTCTCCGTCGATAAACTCCTGCACGACCACTGCCGCGGCCACCTGTGCATAGTCCATGTTAGAGAGAAAGACCTCGGCAGTGTTGCGTCCGTCGATCATGAACGGCGGGAGCATCTGGCGCTCCTCGCCCATGAAATCGGCGCGCCCGTTGGAGAGCGGACTGATGCGGCGGCCGTTGACCACCGTGTCCTGACGCAGCCACAGATGCGAATGTGCGTCAATTATGAAATGTTCCATGATAGTCCAAAGATGTAAAAAAACGACTCGGATTTATGAATTTTTCCAGCGCACTCTCATCTGGTCGCCTATTATCTCGCGCACTTCCCTGACGAGAGTCTCGTCCATCGGCTCTTCGACAAATTCGAGATTGCGGCGTACATTGTCGGGATTGGCCGACGAGAAGAGCGTAGTGGCGATGCGCGGATTGCTCACCGCATACTGCACGGCAAGCTTCTCGATGGGATAGCCCTTCGAGGCGCAGTGTTCGGCAGCCTTGCGGCATGCCTCGACAAGCGGCTTCGGAGCCGGATGCCACGCAGGCACTCCGCGCTGCGACAGCAGCCCCATCGACAGCGGCGAGGCGCTGATGACCCCGACACCCTTCTCCTCGAAATAGTCGAGATAGTCAAGGATCATGTCATCGTTGAGCGAGTAGTGGCAGAAATTCATGATGGTCTCCACCATCCCTTCGGGAGTGTGGTCGAGCACCCACTTGATGTTTTCGGGCTGGAGGTCAGTGATGCCGACATGGCCGACCACCCCTTTGTCGCGCAGTTCGACGAGCGCCGGAAGGGTCTCGCCGACCACTTGATTGAGGTCGGCAAACTCAATGTCGTGCACGTTGATGAGATCGATATGGTCGATGCCGAGGCGCTCCATGCTTTCATAGACGCTTTCAGTCGCGCGACGGCCTGAATAGTCCCATGTATTGACTCCGTCTTTACCATAACGGCCTACCTTGGTGGAGAGATAATATTTGTCGCGCGGAATTTCGCGGAGGGCTTTGCCGAGAACGGTCTCTGCCTTGTAGTGCCCGTAATAGGGCGACACGTCGATAAAGTTCATACCACCGTCGACAGCCGTATGCACCGCTTCGATGGCACGGGGCTCGTTGATGTCGTGGAAAACCGCTCCGAGCGACGATGCTCCGAAGCTGAGAGCCGACACCTTCATGCCGGTTTTGCCTATTTCATGATATTCCATGTCCTGATTGATGAGTGAATTTTTTAAGGTTGCGGCATTTTCGATGCCGTTTACCTCGCAAAATTACAAAAAATCCGCATAATCCGGCCATGTTTTTCATCTAAAGTTCAATCTATGGAAGTTTCAGTCAGTTTTGGGTTTATAAGTGGCAGTCCGGCCTGTTGCAATCGCGCCGCCGCCACGGCTCTTTTCAAACAAATCTACAATAAGCCCCCCTCGATCACCTCCCTCAGCACCGCTGCATTGTTGTGGGCGGAATCATGCGAGGAATAGAGCAGCGTCACTTTCGGATGACCCGCAAGCACGGTTTTCAGGCTTGCGAATGCAGGGTTGGCGCGCAGTTCCGAGGCATAGCGCTTCACAAACTCGTCCCATCTCCCTCCGGGGTCCGAGTGAAACCACTCGCGCAGCTGCGTCGATGGCGCTATATTCTTGTCCCACAGGTCGTAGTGAAACGTCGTGTGCGACAGTCCTCTCGGCCATAGACGGTCGACATAGACCCTGTAGCCGTCATCAGGCTCTGCAGGCTCGTAGGCCCGCTTGATTCTCAGTTCTTCCATTTTTTCCGATTTGAGTGTTTCAATAAGAAACAAACAGTCAGCTGTTTTTGCTCAGGACATTTGCATTTATCGTTAAAATCATTTAACTTTGATGTTGGATTTTACAATCAATCAGTGCAAAATGTCAAGACTACAGACCTTAATCACAACCTTTATTCTTGCAATAGTTGTCGCCGCGTGTGGCGGAATGGCCGACCGACGCCTTGCCGAAGCTGAGGAAATTATGGACAATGCTCCCGACTCAGCCCTCGTAATCATACAGTCAATCAGACCTTCCGACCTGCGCTCGGAACGCTCGCGCGCGCTCCACTCCCTGCTCATCACTCAGGCACAAAGCAAAAACTATATTCCCATTCCATCAGACTCCATTATCAGACAGACGGCCGAGTATTTTGACGGCACTTCCGACACGCGCCACCGCATGCTCGCTCACTACTATCTCGGCGACGTCCGTCTCGAGCTGAAATCATACGCCCCGGCTCTGACCGCCCATTTCGAAGCTCTCGACCTCGCACGTGAGCTCGACGACAAATTCTATATCGCAATGGCCGCACGTGGCATCTCGCAGATATACCACAGCAACTACTGTTTCTCCGAAGAGCTCGAATTTGCTAAAATAGCCTATGAAAATTTCCTCCTTGCCGGCAGACGGCCATTTACCGACGATGGATTGTTTTTCCTTGCAAGCGCCTATCATAATAACCATGATTATGAGAAGAGCGTCAGGCTATCCCGCCAACTTCTTGACACTATCGCAAAAACTGGCGATAAGTTTTGGTTGATTCCTACATACCGTCTGCTCGGGCTTTCACTTTTCTCAAACAAAGAGTATGATAAATCTCTTGATATCTACCAAAAGGTATGTGAATCTGCAGAGGCAAATCCATCTGATTCTGCATATTTTGGATTAGCCTGCATCAATTTAGGCGATACTGTCAAGGCTTATGATATACTCACATCCATCCCTGACATAAAAAAGGGTATAAATCATTGGCTTGGATATGAAGTATATAGTGCTCTCGACTCCACCCAAAAAGCCTTTGATATGATGACAGCCATGTATAAAGATGCCGATAGAGCTTTATACTCCTCATGCAAACGCAACATATCGGGAGCTCTGATTGACTATAATTCATATAAACATTCTATAATTCAAGAAAGACTTAAATATGTAAAGACTATCTCGATTTTTACGATTCTAATTGTATGCTTTTTGATGGCTACCATAATCTATTTTGCAATACGCCATCATAGGAATCAACAAGCAGCCATCGACAGGTATATCCGTGTATCCGATAATTTATACATCACAATTGACAAACTTCGTGAATCAGAAGAACAACTGCAAACAACCACAGAAAATCTTAAAATAACAGTTGAAGAAAACGAAAACAGAGCTAACACAATCATAACCAATCTTATCAGTGACCGATTTGACGAAATCAATAATCTATGTCAGGGACTATATGAAAACGATACGCCTGCAACTCGTAAGAAAATAGTAAATTTAGTTAATCCATTTATCAACGGATTCACTGATGATGACGCGAAAATAAAGAAGCTTGAAGATATAGCCAATCTACAATTCAATGGCATAATGACAAAACTCAGTGTCGATTTTCCCAAATTAATTAAAACCGACCGCCTATTCATTCTTTACACTTGTCTCGGTTTTTCAACCCAATCAATTGCATTCCTTCTCCATGACGAACGCATCACTACAACCTACGACCGACGCAAACGAATCAAACGAAAATTCACAACGTTCGAAGGAGAAAACAAGCCCCTATATTTAAGTGTTTTTAGTTAATACATTAACTAAAAAGCAATTATCATAAATACGACATCTTTTATCTTGGTTTACTATTTTACATTTCTAATAATCAACCATTTACACACAACCATAAATTAGGACTCCTAAATTACGCTCTATTAGCACGAACTAATATACTATAGTTCAATATGTTATATTTTTATGACTCCTACCTAAAACACGCTAAATTTTTATGTTTCTCTATTACTATTTACTAATTTTGCTTTTACAAAAAACTAATTTTCTATGACTAAATTCATTATTTTAAATCTAATAGTAATACTGTCATGTATTATTGATGTAAAAGCCGAAACAATATCTACCACCGATAGCCCTCACACAGAGTATCTTACTCATTCGCATAACAGTAATCAACATAAAATTCCTTCAGCCATCTTCCTTGAATGCCATTATTCAGTCGGTCATATTGGCTTTTCCATGCCGTCAAACACAGAATACCTATATATTATAATAGGAGATGAGGCCACTCCTGTGTGGACTGGTTTCGTAACCCGGACAACCCCTGAAACTGACATTCCAGTCCTATCCGGAGAATATGCCATCATATGCCGTACCGACGGCAATCAGATATTCTCTGGTATGCTTAAATTTTAATCTTATGATAAAAAACAAATAAATCCGGATTTCTAATTAACCATATTCAAACTAAAAACTTATGAAAGAAGAAAAATTCCAACCCCTTACCCAAGACGAAATGGGCAAGCTATATGGCGGCTTTACAATCAGCCCTATTTCAGATGTGACCACATATTTAAACAATAAAAATGGTAATTGTGGAAACGGAGGAAATGGCGATACTAACGCCAACTGCTCCTGCGCCGCATGCGATGCTCCTGTGGTTCCTCCAATAGTTCTTCCTCCGGTAACTCCAACGCCTCCAGACGAGCCAGCCAAATGATAATCAAGGACTAAATATAGCGGGCACACATTACTGTATGCCCGCTATCAATCGACAATCTTTAAATAACAGTGCTAAAGCCTTAAAATCGATATTTTTCAACAATCAAACCAAGATACTCTAATGCAATTAATTTTATAATTATTTGCATCGTATATTAAAAATATATAACTTTAAAAGCCAAACATATATAAAAACGCATGATTTTTAGTCAATACAATGAATTCATAGTTAATCCCAAGTCTGAGAATGCTATCTACCTCTTCAATTGCATGAGTCGTCGGTGGCTTGAACTTGATGTAAGATTGGCTGATATTATCAAAATGAATTTGGATTCCATTGATAATCTAAAAGAAATTCATCCATAATTGTTTGACGCAATGATCAGTGGAAAGTTTGTCAATATCGACCGAAGAACCGAAATCGGCGAATGCATGTCGGAAATAAACAAACATTTCAACTCCAAGCAACATCTTAACATCACAATCAATCCTACTCTTGATTGCAATCTAAGATGCTGGTACTGCTATGAGAAGCATCTCGATGGCAGCTGCATGGACAATGATACACTAAAAAAAACAATAGCTTACTTCGACAAAACTCTTACACAAGAAGTAAACTCTTTAGAACTATCTTTTTTTGGTGGTGAACCATTATTGGGCTATAAAAGAGTCATAAAACCAATCGTAGCCCATATAGAGGAAATCTGCAAAGAAAGAAACATCGAACTGCAACTCCATTTCACGACCAATGCAACATTGCTAACCAAAGAGATTCTTGATGACCTTAAACCGTTCAGAAACAGAATACATTTTCAAATCGCATTTGACGGAGATCGTGAAAACCATGACAAAATCAAATTTTTCGCAGGCGGAAAAGGAAGCTATGACAACGTATTGAGCAACACAAAATCTGCAATCAAGAAGGGTTATAGTGTTAGTCTGCGATGCAATTACAGCAAAAAAAGCCTTCCAAGTTTTCTCAGAGTAATCGAGGACTTCAAAGACTTGCTTGATGACAAAAATCTTCGGTTTTCTTTTAATCGTATCTGGCAAGAAAAAGAGGATGCCGAACTTGTTGAAATAAGGACTAAATTCATAAGCCAGATCGAACCTTACAATATAAAATCAAACATAAATACCTATCTCGGTAATTCTCTGCGTCCATGCTATGGTGATTATCGCCACAATATAGTAATCAACTACAACGGAGACGTTTTCAAATGTACTGCAAGGGACTTTAAAAGAGAAAACCGTATCGGATATATCAATCCTTCAGGCGAGTTGCTGTACACCGAAAATGCCATTTCACGTATGCAACGCCTCTATACTCCTTATTGCTATGGATGCCGGATATTACCGATATGTCCAATCTGTTCACAGTCAAGGGCAGAAGCTGATTTAGGTGCCTGTCCCATAAAAATTGACAATCACGGAATGACACGTAATATCCGGGCTGCATTCCATGACATCAGTGGAGTTAAAGTTTAGAATACTATAATCTAACCAAATATACCATCTTTATTATGCTGAAAACATTACCAGTAGCATTGATAATGCTGAGCGTCAGCGCTATGAGTGTCACCGGCCAGAATAATAAGTCGGAACAGCTCAACGAGGTGACTGTAATCGCCTCTCGTACCATACAGAAGGCCGACGGCTATGTGGTCAATCTCAATGGATCAGACATCACCAAAGGAAAACCGGCTATCGACGCACTCAAACTCCTGCCATCAATCTCCTATGAATCAAAGACTTTAAAAATAAACGGATTTGGCGTCAGCGAAATCTATGTTGACGGCCTCAAAATCAACAATTATTCAGAGCTTGACAACATACCGGCCAACATGATTGACAAAGTCGAGGTGAGATATCTCAGCGGAGCTAACCAGAACACCTCTCAGGTTGGAGGTTCAATCTGGATTACCCTTCGCCGGCCACCGGAAGGAGGTTTCACAGGCTCGCTTGGAGGAAACGCACAAGCCATCCGCCGTATCGGCATGTCAAAGGAATCGCTTTACGGAGTAATCAACGGACGCTATGGCAAAGTCAGCTTCTATGACTACGCTTCGGCAAGCTGGACACGCTTCAAAGAGTGGCAGGCTCAGACAATCACCTCTAAGTCAGAAACAACCCACATGAACGAGATGACCAACAGCCACAATGCAACCCCCCACAACCGTCTCAGTCTGACCTACGATTTCAATAAACGGACCTATCTCGCAGCAAGCTACTATGTGGCTTCCCAACATCTGCGAAGTAATTCACTCACAAAAGCCGACGAGGCCAACAATAGTATCAACCAACGATATTCCATCACCTCTCAGGAAGGCACGCTGAAATTCAATTCACAGCTCAACGACAAAGGGCTTACACTGACTATCATGGGCGACTATTTCAGCCACATCGGCCGAGCCAACCAACTTTTTCTCACACAGCCGGCCGAATCAAGTGTATTTCACTACAAAAACACAACCAACATGTGGGAAACCTACGCCTATGTCGATCTCCCGATCAACCGGACAATGGCGTTCAACGGCGGTGTGTCTGCCAAGATTATCTCAATCCACTATCGTCCCGACGAATACCTGACCTCTGACCGTTTCGACACATCTGACATCTCAACCAACACAAAAGGCCTCTCGCCAATGGCATTTGCCTCTTTGCGCGGCGCATTCGGCCAGCTGCGCTACAGCGCCGGACTTAACTGGATGCTCAACAAAATCGAATATGAGCCTCTCGACGGCAGCGAGAGGACAAAAAACACTCAGTGGGCAATCAATCCGACCGTTCAGGTGATGTATCCATTCGGAGCAGGCAACAAACACTCATTTTCAATAAGCTACAAACACATTCTCGACAAAATACCTTACAGCGCCATATCATCATTGGTGAGATGGGAAGATGCCTATAACTACAGCGTCGGAAATCCCGACCTCAAAGCGACAACAGAGCATTTTGTCATGGCCGGAGTCAACCTTTTCAACAATCTTCTCAACCTCAACGCATCGTATTTCTACGACAACAACGCCATTACATGGGAAACTTTCGCCGATGCCAACAACGAAAATGTCTTCTATACCAAACCCGTGAACTACGACGGCGAACAGTCGTGGGCACTGCGCGCTGAACTAAACGTAAAACCGCTCAAACCGTGGCGACTCAAATTCATCACACGCTTCTCGCTCAACCCTGAGGATGTAACCATCGGAAATGTCCACTACGACAAGACCAGATTCCGTCACATATACATACTCAACAACTCATTCTCCTTCAAAAAAGGATGGAACGCATCTCTCAACGCCGACTTAGAACCGACTTACCACAGTCTTGACCGCACATATCACACTGTCTACAAAGTTCAGGGCAATATCTCCAAACTTTTCCTTAACAATGACCTTGAAGTTGGTGTGAATTTCACCCCGGTCTCAAAACGACGTAAACTTGACCGCCGGACAAACGGGACGACTGTCACTCTCCACTACACTAATCCGGAATATGTCGTCGGGGTGAACCTCAGGTGGTTCTTCCGTGGAGGCAAACAGGTCAAGACAAATATCGCCGTAGGAACACAGGACTATGAGGAGACAGTCGACACCAAATAGCCATCCGGACCAATCCCACTGACCGATGTCCGTCAGTTTCCCGTTCATAAAACAACACGACGCAATGCAATGCGGCATAGCATCTATTGCCATGATATCAGAGTATTATGGCAATAGACTGTCTATTGCTGTCCTTAACGATTATTGTATCACAAACGCTCATGGAGTCTCTTTATTAGCAATATATAATATTGTAGAAAAATTAGGGTTCAAGGCTCGTTGTGTTCGAGCTGAAATCGAAGACCTTAAACATTTAACTTTACCCGCCATAATCCATTGGAATCAGAACCATTTCGTAGTGTTACACAAATGCGACGGTAATAAATTTCATGTTGCCGACCCTGCAAAGGGACTTCTTGTGTATTCTACGGAAGAATTCAAAAAAGGATGGACAGGGCCGACAGATGACCATAGTGACCCAAAGGGTATAATCATGCTGCTCGAACCAAACGACCACTTCGGCAAAATCAATCCCGACAGCGACGGAGAGCGCCGATCATTCCGATTTTTATCCGGCTATCTGAGACAATACAGCCGACATTTCGGACTCATTATATTCGGGCTTCTGCTCGGATGCGTCATGCAGCTAATATTGCCGTTTCTCACACAGGCAATAGTTGACCGTGGCATCCGTGACAGCAACATAAATCTCATATGGCTCATCCTGCTCGGTGAGCTTATGATTGTCATCGGGCGGACGGCCACCGACTTCATACGCCGATGGCTGCTGCTCCACATATCCATGCGCATCAACATCTCGCTCCTAAGCGACTTCTTCATAAAACTTTTGAAACTCCCGATGTCGTTTTTCGACACAAAACTGATTGGCGACCTGATGCAACGGATGTCTGACCATTCACGTGTCCAGTCCTTCCTCACAGGACAGGTTCTGAGTGTCGTGTTCACGTTTCTGAGTTTCGCGGTGTTCGGAATAGTTCTATTCATCTACGACAAGCTGATTTTCATTATATTCTCCATCGGAAGCATAATCTATGGAATCTGGATATCGACTTTCCTGAAAAGACGGAAAATCATCGACTATGAACTGTTTGAGCAACAGGCAATCAACCAGAACAAGACATACCAGTTCATCACTTCGATGCAGGAAATAAAACTTCAGGACTGTGAACGCCGTCGCCGATGGGAGTGGGAAGACACGCAAGCCGACCTGTTTACGGTGCAGATGAAATCACTCAAACTACAGCAGACACAGGAAGCTGGTAGTATTTTCATTAATGAAATCAAAAACATACTCATAACCGTATTTGCTGCAACGGCAGTAATCAACGGACAGATGACACTCGGCGCAATGCTTGCCGTGCAATATATCATCGGACAGCTCAACTCACCGGTGCAACAGCTTATGAATTTCATCTATTCACTACAGGATGTCAAAATATCCCTCGAACGAATCAATGAAATTCACGAGGGGCGCAACGAGGAGAACGCCACAGAGAGTGCAAAATCTTTTCCAACAGACAGCCTATTGTCCATCAGTCTTCGAAACGTATCATTCAAATATGACCCTCACGCACTCAACAATGTCCTGAATGATATATCCTTTGACATCCCTGCCGGGAAGGTCACAGCAATTGTCGGTGCATCCGGAAGCGGAAAAACAACCCTGATAAAACTCATGCTCGGCTATTATCCCGTGTCGGAAGGGAAAATATCAATAGCAGGCATCGACATAGCCGACTACAATCTGAAATGGTGGCGACGGCAATGCGGAGTGGTCATGCAGGACGGTGTGATTTTTTCCGAGTCAATAGCCCGTAACATAGCCGTCGATGACAACGAAATCGATACTGACCGTATGCACCACGCCGCCCGCATAGCCTGCATTGACGACTATATAATGAGCCTGCCCCTACGCTACGACACCCGTATCGGACGCGACGGCGTAGGACTCAGCAAAGGACAGACACAGAGAATACTTATAGCCCGCGCCGTCTACCGCGACCCGAAATTCATATTCCTTGACGAAGCCACCAATTCTCTTGACGCGAAAAACGAGCGTGAAATCGTCAGCAATCTTGACGATTTTTATCGCGGACGCACTGTGGTGGTCGTGGCACATCGACTTTCGACTGTCCGCAATGCCGACCATATAATCGTAGTTGACTCCGGTCGAATTGTCGAAACAGGCACTCACGAATCCCTCATAGCTTTAGGAGGGACTTATTACAATCTCGTTAAAAATCAGCTCGAACTCGGAAACTGACATGACCTCCCATAAAGACAAATCTCCACGGTTAACGACCGACATCGACATCCGCTCTGAAAAAGTCAGGCAGATATTGGGCGAAATCCCTCGTTCGCTCACACTGTGGAGCGTCGTGACTCTTATCGCCGTCATGCTCATACTGTTCATTGTACTCTACTTCATCCCTCTACCTCTCGGCAGCGGCCTGTTGTGAATTTCTATTTGCATGTTATCACGATTATTCTTACTTTTACAATCCGAAGGATAATCATAACCATCAATTTTTTAACCGACATGCTTGAAGAATTAAAAGAAAAAGTATTCCGGGCCAATCTTGACCTCGTGAAACACGGTCTTGTCATCTACACATGGGGCAATGTCTCCGGCATAGATCCGGAGACAAAACTCGTCGTAATCAAACCCAGCGGTGTTGACTACGATGAAATGAAGGCTGAAGACATGGTAGTGGTCGACCTCGACGGAAACGTCGTCGAAGGCAAGCTCCGCCCCTCGTCCGACACCCCGACCCATCTTGCGCTCTACCGCGCCTTCCCTGAAATCGGCGGAATCGTCCACACACATTCCACCTATGCGACCGCATGGTCACAGGCCGGCATCGACCTCCCCAACATCGGCACTACCCACGCCGACTATTTCCATCACGCCATCCCCTGCACCGCTGATATGACTATGGAAGAAGTCATGGGCGACTACGAGCTTGAGACCGGCAACGTGATCATCAAGCGCTTCGAAGGCTTGAACCCGATGGACACACCCGCCGTCCTCGTCAAAAACCACGGACCGTTTGCTTGGGGCAAGACTCCGGCCGAAGCCGTCCACAATGCCGTCGTGCTCGAACAGGTGGCCAAAATGGCCTATATCGCCTATGGTGTCAACCCCGGACTCACCATGAACCCGCTCCTCATCGAAAAGCATTACAGCCGCAAACATGGCCCCGGAGCTTACTACGGACAAAACTAAAGCATATCTCCACACAATCCGCCGCGTCACTCTCGTCGGATTCTGGGTAAACGCTGTGCTGATGGTGCTGAAAATCATTTTCGGCATCATCGGCCACAGTGATGCCCTCGTGGCCGACGGAGTACACTCACTCAGCGACTTCGCCACCGACGCAATTGTGCTCGTCTTCGTCGGAATAGCCTACAAAAGCGCCGACAGCAGCCATCCCTACGGCCACGGCAAGTTCGAGACATTTGCATCGCTCCTAATCGCGGTCGTGCTCCTCGGAGTCGCAGCCGGCATAGGAATAGCCGGAGCCGGCAGCATCATGTCGTCGATGCGAGGCGCGACGCTCCCGCGGCCCGACATATTCACCATCATAGTGGCCTTGGCCTCCATCGGCTCGAAAGAATACCTCTACCGCTACACCATCCATGCCGGAAAACGCATCAATTCAAGCTCTCTCATAGCCAACGCATGGCACCACCGCAGCGATGCCATCTCATCCATAGCCACGCTCATCGGCGTTTCCGCAGCCTATTTTCTCGGCTCACAGTGGCGAATCCTCGACCCCGTGGCCTCAATCATAATCGCGGTCTTCATAGCCGTGTCGGCAATACAGATCGCACTCCCTTCAGTCAACGAACTTCTCGAACGCTCCCTCCCGCCCGATCAGGTCAGGAAGGCAGCCGAGACCATCGCCTCAGTCCCCGGGGTCATGACCTCCCACCGTCTGCGCACCCGCCGAAACGGTCACTCCGTCATCATCGACTCACATATCAAAGTCGCCCCTGACATCAATGTAGCCGAAGGCCACCGCATAGCCACCGAGGTCGAAAAATCGCTCCGCAACGTATTCGGAACTGACATCATCACAAATATCCATGTCGAACCGTTCTTCCCGTCCTCATCGACCCGCCGGCAGTCTAACGCGACAGGGATAGAACGATAAAAAATTCCGCAACACACCTTCCGATTCAGAAACAGCACCCGGACACCACGTTCACACCGCGTCTACCAGCAGTTTTCATGTCTTTTTACAACTTGAAACCACTATAATCCGATAATTTTGCTTAAATTTGTAGAGCGTAATTTTTATCAGTAAATCAACTCCTTAAACTATGAAATTTATATGGTCTGCAAGGGTCATGGGCGCACTGGCGTTCATGGTTTCCGCGCATTTCGCTGTCACGGAGGCATCAGCCGGAAACACACGTGGCAGCATCGACATCACCACTCCGTCGGGGCGCTCGGTAGTTGTCGATGCCGTAAGCGATAACATCATCAAAGTAACAAACCTCGCTCCCGGCGAGACCATCCCGGCCTCGACAGCATCTCTCATCACCAGCAGAGCCGAAGGCACTGACATAACCACTGCCCCCGGCATAGCCCTGCTCACGACACGTGGCGGCATCGTGGTGCGCGTCGACAGCATCAGCGGAGCAGTCGACATCAGCGCCGGCAGGAACAAGGCCGTCAGCGATAACGGTCTGCGCACATCGGCAGGTGGCCGCCAGAGCCTTTCGCTCTCAACAATGGGCGGAGGCTCATTCTACGGTGCCGGCGAGCGCGGCCACAGTTTCAATCTCGCAGGCGACACACTCGTGATGTACAACCGCCAGAACTACGGCTACACAGCAGGCGATCCGCGCATCCGACAGATGAACATCACAATGCCCCTTTTCATCTCGTCAAACGGATATTCGGTCGTGTTCGACGATTTTGCGGCAGCTGAGATGGTGATGTCAAACCCGATTGTCTACACATCTGAATCACGCTCGCCGATTTCCTACTACTTCATCAACGGCGCGGGGACACTTGCCGATGCCACCCGCCAGCTCTCATCGCTGACAGGCCGTCAGGATCTCCCGCCATTCTGGTCACTCGGCTACATCACATCCAAATACGGCTACCGCACACAGGATGAAACCGTCGGGGTGGTCGACACACTCAAACGCGCCGGCTATCCGGTCGACGGTATAGTCCTCGACCTTTACTGGTATGGTAAGGAGCAGGACATGGGTCGTCTCGCATGGGATCCCGTCCAGTGGCCTGACCACAAAAAGATGCTTGCCGACCTGAAAAAAGAAGGCGTCAACACCGTCATTATCTCGCAGCCCTACATACTCCGCAACTCCAACGGACTCGCCAACTACAACGAGCTTGCAGCTAAAGGGCTTCTGCTAAAAGACTCCACCGGCAATCCGCAGGAAGTGACCATCTGGGTAGGCGAAGGAGGCATGTTCGACATGGCCAATCCCGAGACTCGCCGCTGGCTCTCCGACCGCTACAGGCAGCTGACACTTGAAGGCGTAGGCGGATGGTGGGGCGACCTCGGCGAACCCGAAGTGCATCCCGAGACCGGCATACACGCTAATGGGCTCTCCACACGTGAATATCACAACCTCTACGGCAATGACTGGAGTCAGGTTATCTACGATATGTTCAAAAAAGACTTCCCCGATACACGCCTCATGACCATGATGCGCGGCGGGACAACCGGCCTCCAGCGCTACAGCGTCTTCCCGTGGTCGACCGACGTGTCCCGTTCATGGGGCGGCCTACAGCCACAGGTCACGATCATGCTCAATTCAGGTCTGAGCGGTCTTGGCTACATGAGCCACGATGTCGGCGGATTTGCCATCGACGAAAACAATCCTTACGACCCTGAACTCTACGTGCGCTGGCTACAGCTCGGTCTTTTCTCACCCGTGCTCCGCACCCATGCCCAGTCGACAGCCGAACCCTACAAATATCCCGCGCAGCAAGACATCATCCTCCCTCTCATACGTGAGCGTTACCGCTGGCTTCCATACAACTATACACTCGCCTATGAAAACGCCTCGCAGGGTCAGCCGCTCGTGCGTCCGCTCAACTTTTACTCTGCCGGAAGCGGGAAATATGACGACGTGACCGACGAATACCTCTGGGGACGCGACATCCTTGTAGCTCCCGTCATGAAACAGGGCGCAACAGAGCGTCAGGTGATTTTCCCCGACGGCCTCTGGGTCGACTACAGTAAGCCGTCGAAATTCTACAACGGAGGTGACACCATCACCTACCCTGCCCCGCTCGACGTGCTTCCCCTATTCGTCCGCGCCGGAGCGTTCATTCCTCAGGCCGACTACAAAATGGAATCGACCGGCGACTACCGCACGGATACATATACCGTCAACTACTACCCCTATCTCGGAAAATCGGAATACCAGATGTTTGAGGACGACCGCACATCGACCGCCTCGCTTGCCGACAACACTTACTCGATCATCACCTTCCGAGGCGACGCATCAGTCGAAGGCATAAACATTGATGTCACCGCCAAGGGTACATATCACGGCGCACCCGACATGAAGAAACTGACTTTCAAGATTCACCTTATAGATGTAAAGCCATCCGAAATAACCATCGACGGCAAAACCCTTTCCAAGAAAGCGTGGAAATATGATCCGTCCACATCCACAGTATCGATTCCTGTGAAATGGACCGTGGCCGCACCTCTCCACATCGAAATCCATTAATCCGGACATATTTCATATTACAAAAATGCCTGTGGCCGAATTGAAGCCACAGGCATTTTTATATATTTAGATCAGTGCACGGAAAAATATCCCGGCTATTTCAAAAGCTTTATGGTTGCAGTCCTGCCTTCTGAATATGCTGCCCGGGCAAAATACAATCCTGTCGGCAGACTCTCAAGACTCACGGACATTTCACTGACACTGACAACGCAGATTCCGGCCGTATTAAAAACGTCGATGCGCCGTGCATCAGGCGCGGAAAGGACGGACGACATGCGGTCGTAGGCAGGGAGAATCCTGTCGGCGGCTATGTCAGAAATACCGCTTCTGTCAAGATTAAGCGTGAATTCAATCCCACCGTCAACGGTCACTACATCTGTGATTGAAAACGGCGCATGCGTGCCATCAGTATAAAAAGGATAGTCCGCATCTCCTTCCGCACCAAACGACGTGCGTTTGGTCGCCTCGCCTAACGGAGCTTTGGCGATTACACCGGCCTGATTAACCGATCCGCCGGGACGGAACACATACATCTCAAACTTGCTTGCATTTAGATTGCCTTCCCTCATGGGGTCAATCCTATAGACAAGCATTCCGGCATAAGGCAGCGATTTGTCCCAGCGCGACGACTTGTCGCGGTATTCAACCATGAAATACTCATCCTTCGATAGATCCGAGACAATCTTAAACGCGACATCCTCCGGGCTATCCGAATCGAGCGGTCTGAGCAAATAGCGCCCCGACTCGCTGATTTCCCTGACACTCGGAATCCAGTTACCGTAAAAGCGGCCGTATGTCTGACGAATGTACGCGCTGAGCCCCTGCGGGACTTTCTGATTGTCGCTCATCAGATCCCAGACACCGACAGGCTCAAGCTTGCCGTTGCTGTATAGGTCAAAAGCATTCAGAGTGTGCATCATCTCGTGACATAACACACCTGTATTGAGTTCCTGAGGCTCAAGTGCCTTATATCCGTTGGCCTTGTCGAATACTTTCAGATAACAATCCACTTTCTTGCCGTGGATGACAGGAGTGGTCCAAAGGCACTTCTGATTTGATGGCCACAGGTTATAATTCGATGAAATTTCGGAATTGCCGTTGATGATAACAGTAAAATTATCAATCTTGCCGTCACCGTTGCAGTCAATTTCCGAATCTTCAGGGATGGACGACTCGACATACTTGCACAAAGCATCAAGCATCGTCTGCTCCCGAAGCGACGCGACGGCATAGTTGTCATAGCCGTCAGGATTAATCGATGTCTGCTTGCAATAGTAGCTGCGCGGATGACTGTCGACATAGACAAGCGGGACAAGCACGGAATTCCATTCCATCGCCCCATAGCTCATGTCTGTAAAATAATTACGTACCGAATTGGCATTGTCACCGCTATCGTTGAACATCGCCTCATAATAATCCTGCGGATGCTGCCACTCGGCGTCTTCCTGATCAGCGAACTTTACAAAACAAACCACGTTCGCCATCTTGCGGACGGCAAACGTGGGTAGTCCAACGAGCAGCGACAGCGAGAGAAGTAACTGTCTCATGACTCAATGTTGTTAAAGGGATTGTTAGCGGATAATCTTGATGGTAGCCACTCCGCAGTCGGCTGTAGCCTTGACAACATATGCGCCTGTGGCGAGATGGCCGAGGGCAAATGAAGAACCGTTGCCCATAGCGACACGCGCTCCTGAAAGCGCATAAACTTCGATTGCGGCATCGGCAGATGCGTTTACAGTCTCTCCGTCGAATGTCAGGTTGAGACCACCGTCAGCAATCACGTCAGAAATACCTGCAGAGCCTTCACTTTCATTTGTATAAGTGAGAACCTTTATACCTTGAACATAGAGATTGCGCTTGATGTTGTTGCGCAAAAGGGCGGTCACCTTCTCTCCGGTGGCGCTTGCAAGAGAAAGATTTGTATTCTGGTTGCTTACATCCTGAATATTATCCCACTGATACTGGGTTTTGGTTGAAAGCGGTCTGTTGATGAATGCAAGCTTCATATATGTAGCGATTGTCGCACAGTCAATAGCCTCTACATTACCCTTGGCGCCGAGGAGTCCGACGCAGATGGGCGCGGTTTCAGTCGACAGGAAAATATCAAACTCGGCACAGTCGGGGAGCTGAAGGAGAAGACCACCTCCATTGGGTGAATCAGAACCATTGGTCGATGATCCGCCGGGCAGTATTATCGCACCGACCTTAGCGCCTTCGCCGCCAAGTTCTCCGGCCTCATTCCAGCCTATTGCCTCGGGATCGCATGTCGGTTCGGCATACTGCCCCTCGCTATCTTCAAATGTAGTGGTCTGAAGCTGTATTTTGTACTTGCTACCCCAACCCACATACTTGTCGATCTTTGCCTGCGAGTCAAACCAGAGCCAGCCGTTGGCATCGACATCAGCCGCATCGAAATAGTTGAAAGTTTCCTGAGCCGAAGCTGCGGTAACGCATGCGGCGCAAAGCGCCATCGAGAGTAAAAATTTCTTCATGTGATAAAATTTTTATAATGATGAATTGTTAAAGGTCCGCGGGATGCGTGTCTTCTCAAAACCCGAATCCCGCAAACCAGAATCTATTTTTTCTTTATTTACAATATTGCGTGTGTTACATCTCGACCCATTCAGGGTTCTGCTCAATCTCGTGATAACGCACATCGTCCCAGTCAAGCGGCCAGTAATACTGGCGTGCACGGAAATATCTCACCACGGTGTTGCGTCCGTTGACCACAGGATTGGTTATCGTGCGCGTGCCGTTGGCCTTGACCACAATCTTGACACCGAAAAGAGGATTTGTCGTGCCGGTCATTCTTTCCTCTGCGATATTGTAGCGTAGCAGATCCCAATAGGTAGTCTTTTCAAAAGCCATCTCGACACGGCGCTCATTAAAAATGTCATCCCATGTCACCGACTGCAGTTCAGGCATCTTCACGCGTCGGCGAATCTGATTTACCTTGTCGAGAGCAGCGACAGTCCTGCCTTTCTTGAAATCAATCTCGGCCATGTCGAGAAGAAGTTCGGCATAGCGCCAGATGATGCAGTTCTGAGAGCTGGCATAAGTGTCGTTCGTATCAATTGTCTGACGTTCGTTAAGGAATTTGGCCATGTAGTAGCCCGTGCGCGACACCGAAGCTGTGGTTGATGTGCCGTAAGGGGTCAGATCCTCTCCCGCCACTTCATTGCCGTCGACAATCGTGTAATGGAGATCCATTGTGTGGCCACGCCATTCCGCACCGTCATAGAGCACGTTCGCATAGAAACGGTAATCACGTCCTTCGTATGGATTATTCTTGTCATAATCTGAAGCGGGATCAGTGATTGGAAGCCCGTTGGCCATACGATATTCGTCCACATGGTTCTGCGTGGGGTTATAGGCAGCTGTTGTGGCACCGAATGACGGAGCGGAAGCCTCACGGTCAAGCTTATGTCCGTTAGCATTTGAGAAATTACCGTCGTCGGCATGCTGCACTTCCCAGATTGACTCTTCCGAATTCTTTGTAAGGAATATGTTGCGGTAACCTGCGACAACCTCATCTCTGGTCGTACCGGCAATCTCCACAAGCTTGTAGACTCCTGACTTCATCACTCGCTCATAATTATAGGCTGCCGAGTCAAGCATTTCGGCCGAGCGGTCATTAAGAAATCCCAAGTAATCCTTCTCACAGTTCTGAAAGTGCTCACCTGCGGCCCAGAAAAAAGTCTTGCCTTTGAGCATAAGGGCTGTTCCCCGTGTCGGACGCCCCACATTGTCAGCCGTGTTGGTGACATCGAGAAGCGATGCGGCGAGTTCGGCTTCATCAGCGATAAAACGAACCATCTCCTCATAGGACGCTCGCGGGAATTTGACCGGATTTTTAAGCGGATTGTAGGGCTCTTTTATCAGAAGCACTCCGCCATACATACGCAACAGTGTGTAATAGTAGTATGCACGGAAGAAATGAGCCTCGCCAAGCACCCTCTGCCTTATGTTTTCAGGCAGACGACTTTCATTCTCAAGCAAAGTATTTATAGAAGAAATCTGGGTGTAATATTTGAACCACTCCGTACGGCCACGGGTCGTGATGTCCTGCTGAGAGCTTTTAAGGATGTTTCCGTAGTCGCCCTGATACCAGTCACGGCGTCCGACTGTAAGCTGATCGCCATACCACGGCTCGTATTCGTAGCCAAGACCTTTCATAAGCGTCGTGACATAAGTGCGGAAACCGTTGTCCATGTTTCTGTACCACGGAAGGACATATTCGTCAAGAAGCCGTTCGTTTTCCCAGATGACTTCCTCTGACAGCTTGTCGTTAGGAGCGTCACGGAAAAGGCCATCACATGAGACAAGTGTGACAGGCAATAAGAGAGCACCTATTATATATTTCGTTATTTTCATATAAGTCAGAGAGTTTTCCTTTGATTATAGTCGATATTTGTTATCATGAATTACTCCGTCCACAGAATCAGAAGCCGAAATTCACTGTCAGACCATAAGTGCGCTGAAGCGGATAGCCTCTGAGCGACTCGGGATCCATGTTGTGGAGAGAAGATACCGTAAACAGATTACCGCCCTGAAGCGCGATGTCAAGAGCCGATATATGAGCCTTGCTGAGCATTTTCGACGGGAAACGATAGCCGAGGGTCAATGCCTTCAGACGGAGGAAATTACATTTTTTCACCCAGAATGTGCTTTCAAGTCGGTTGTTGTCAGATGACGATGAGAATTTCACACGCGGATATTCGGCATGCGGATTCTCAGGAGTCCAAGAGTTGGTGTAATGATAGTCCTGAAAGCGCTGGAGCGAACGGTTTTCAAGAGTATACAGCTCACTGATCAGCTGATTATAACCGGCCACACCCTGAAACTGTGCATTCATGTAGATTCCTTTCCATTCAGCACCGATGCCGACACCGAAATTAAGGTCTGGAAGTGAAGAGTTCTTGACATAGATGCGGTCATTGCGCGTCAGGAGTCCGTCGCCGTCCTGATCAATATACTTGATGTCGCCGGGAGCAAGTGTTGTATTGCCGAAACCGTCCTGATCGACAGGCCATTCGGCTATTTCCTCATAGCTCTGGAAAAGACCTGCGGCCTCATACATGGCCTTCGACGAATAGCTCTTGCCTTTGCGGCGGAGATTCGGCAGGTAGGCCGACTCATCGCCATAGTCGAGAACCTCGTCGGTGGCACGCGACACGTTGACAGTCACGTTATAGCGGAAATCGCCGATTGTGTTGAGATGTTTCAGCGAAATATCCCATCCGCGATAGAGCACTTCACCTATATTTACCTTAGGCACTGAACCGCCTGTTCCGACAGAAGGAGGGAAAAGATATGCAGGCGCGTCCATTACCATGTTCGAACGGCGACGCTCGAAATATTCGCCGGTAATTGAAAAACGGTTGTTCCAGAAACCGAGGTCAAGACCGATATTGAAATCCTTCGACTTACCCCATTCAAGGTCAGGATTGGGATATGAACCGGCTTCAGTTATGATACCCGGGCCGAATATGCCTCCGATCGGATAACCTCCGTTCATTGCGAATATATATTTGCGCAGATAGTCGTAATCAGACGTATTGCCGTCGTCGCCAAGTATACCGTATGATCCACGCACTTTGGCAAACGACATCACTTCAGGTGAGATATTCTTGAAGAACGGTTCGTTTGAGACGACCCACGATGCAGATACTGTCGGGAAGAATCCCCAGCGGTTTTCAGGTGCGAAGCGGGTCGAACCGTCGACACGGAAACTGAATTCCGCGAAATAGCGAGAATCGAATCCGTAAGTGGCACGGCCCACGAGCGAAGCACGCTCGCTGTAGTATTCATTGCCTGAAAGAAAGCCACTCGAAGTATTGCCTATGACTTCGGGGAACTCTCCGGGAAGATCATCGTTGCGTCCTGTCAGATATTTGTTGCGATAGTCCTGATAGTTGACCACGGCCAGACCTGTCACCGAATGCTTCCCGCCGAATGTATGGTCATAGCTGATACCAGCCTCGACAAGCTTGTTGTTGATGGTCTGGTGACGGTCCTCCATCTTTATCTTTGCTTTCGGATAAACCGTATTCGGGTCGACGGATGTCGTCCCCGTCTCCTGATCGTAGAGATATAGCGCCACCGGCTTGGAATACTGGGTTGTATTCTGATGGTTCAGGTCGACCGTACCTTTAAGATAGATCTGAAGTCCGTCGACCTTAGGGATTGAATAACGTAGCATAGCATTGACCGTGTGGAAGTCGGAATTGACCTTGTTATATCCGCCATTTCCATAGACATTTATCAGCGGATTCGACCCGTCGATGCTGGCAAGGCGTCCGTCAGTGAAAGTCAGCACCTGCAGCGGAGAGAAATTATAGGCCGCATCAATGGTGGTGTAGCTTGAATTCTTGTTTTCAGACACTGATCCCGTAAGGTCGACCGAAAGAGTAAGCCCCTTGATGAGATCGGCATCAAGTTTGGCCGAATAGTTGTAGCGGTCACGGCTTACATTTGAATAGAGCCCCTTGGTGCGTGTGTATCCGCCCGATATAAGATAGCGCACACTTTTGGAACCGCCTGACACCGAAAGTGAGTAGCGCTGCGAGTTGCCCCACTTGTTGAGATAGTCAAACATATTGGAGTTGCCATATACGTTAGGGTCGGAGTCGAGGAGAGAGAGGTCGTAGGGAGTATAGATGTCACTGCCTGAATTTTCTACCGCACGGTTATACAGCTCGGCAAATTTATAACTGTCGAGGAATTTGGGAAGATAGGTGGCTTCCTGAAGGTTGAACTGACCACGGAAATTGACACGCGCACGTCCGGAATCCTGTCCGCGCTTTGTCTGGACGAGAATGACACCGTTGGCGGCACGCGCACCGTAGACAGCGGCAGCAGCGGCATCCTTGAGAATCGAGATGCTCTGTATATCGTCAGGGTTAAGATCGCTTAGACGCATCTCGCCGTCCGAAGTGTTGGTTCCAAGACGTGGGACACCGTCAATCACAAGAAGCGGGTTTCCCGTATTACCGCGTATGCTCATTGTCGCTTCCTTGGCCGACGACGGGTCGCCGGTAGTGCTCATCACACCAAGGCCGGCAACCTGACCGGCAAGAGTCTGGTCGACATTCATGGCTGGAATGCGAATAAGCTCATCGCCCGAGATTGTCTCAACCGAAGAAGTCAGCGATTGTTTCTTGGCCGTACCATAGCCGATGACGACCACTTCATCCATCACATTAGAATTCACTTCCATTTTTGTTACTATATTGTTCTGGTCAGGGCCGACCTCGACAACAACAGTCTTATAGCCGATATATGAAATAGTAAGTGTCACCTTGCTTCCGGTCTTTACAGCCACTGTGTACTGGCCCTCGACATCGGTAGCTGTCGCCTGTGTTGTTCCTTCTACTTTTACAGTAGCCCCGATGAGCCCTTCGTCGTTCTCATCGACCACCTTGCCTATAAGAGGCCGTGTCTGCGCTGACAGAACCACAGTGGAAATAGCGAGCATTATGCCCAATAGGAATAATCGCATATTGCAGAAATGTAAAAAAGTGGTTTTGTGTATATTTAGTCGTTTTTAAGAATCTTGCCGATTGCAAGAATCTGGTAGTCATAGAAATCACGGGTGTCGGCATCAGAAGCCGAGGCACGCTTTGTCTTGTAGAGGTTCATGATTTCCTTGAGGCGTGCCGTCATCATAGGCTGCATTTCAGTGACAGGCAGCGCGGTCTGGTTGAGAAGTATTCTCAGGAATGACCGGGCTTCGTCAGGGTCTGCGGCAGTTTCGAGATGCGCGAGGCCACATGGCAGCTGAGGCACAGTGCTTTCCGCGAGGGTCATGGCAAATTCGTCAACTATCGAAAGTGATTTTGACGAGGACGCTTTCTGTTCCTTCGGTTTGAGACCCGAATAGTTGACCATCACACCGATTGCCGAAGCCTGAAGGTTGCGCTCGGTCGCATCAAGCGCCTTGCCCTTATATGTCGCCTCGAAAATCGAATGGATTGCATCGTCCATATAGTCGCGGAGCTTATAATTGTTGACGGGGTCAAGCCGGCCACCTTCCTTTATGCGCTGCAGATTGGTCGAGATGAGCAGGCAAGCCACAATGTTACGCTGCATTTTCTCTTTCCATTCGTATGGTTCTTCCCATTTGGCCATTAGGCTCGGAGGAGTGAGCCAGTCACATGTGCGAGCCTGATTGAGAAGCCATTTCATAGCCTCTCGCTGGCGTGCTTTGGGAATGAAATTACGGGCATCGCCATCGTTCATCCCCTGACGGATTTCCTTAAACTCGACACCGCCAATGTAGGGGTAGACATGTCCGACATGACGGAGATACTGGCTGACAACAGCCTTATACATGTCGCTGAGCGATTCGTAGTGTTCGCCCTTGTCACCTGCCCAATCCTCGAAATTATCCATGATAATCTTCAGATTGGAAATCGACATGTCTCCGGCCTTCAGATGGTCGTTGCCGAGGTCTTCGGTCTGATCGGTCGGGTCGATAAGTCCGAGGAACTGCTGTGCGCCGAACTCATACATTTTGTCGCCGTCCTTCTCTCTGATCCATTTTTCAAGAGTGGGCTTCTCGTCTTCCATAGTCTTTGCACCGGGGATGAGACGGTAGCCCCAGTTGATGGCATGAATGTCATAGACTCCCACCGGAGGAGGCGTCAGTCGCACCCCACGCTCAAAGTCTCCGGGCTGAGCCACGAAGTTGTTGCGGGCATAGTCCATGATGCTCGGAGTAGTGCCGTGCTTCTGAGTGAACTCCGGGTCGCGAAGATTGTCGAGAGTAAACGAGTGAGAAGCTCCCATATTGTGCATGAGGCCGAGACAGTGGCCGATTTCATGGGCAGCCACATAAGTCAGCGACTCATACATCACTGAATCGGCAAATACCTTTGTGCGGACACGGGGATCGACAGCCGCCGTCTGGGTGAAACGCCAGTTGTGGACAAGTTCAAGGATATTGTGATACCAGATGACATCTGCACCGAGAATCTCACCTGTGCGTGGGTCGGTATATGACGGGCCCATTGCATTGGCGGTCGGAGTGACGCAATATCGGACACAGGAATAGCGGATATCATCCGGATCGAAATCAGGATCGTCGGCAGGATAGTCGCGCGCCTCTATCGCATTCTTGAATCCGGCGGCCTCGAAGGCTGTATTCCAGTATTCGATTCCTTCCTTGACGGCTCCACGCCATTTTTCCGGGAAAGCCGAGTCAACGTAAAATACAATCTTCTTTTTCGGCTCGACAAGCTTACCGGCAAAGTATGCCTCACGGTCTTCATCGCGCGGTTCAAGTCTGTGACGTGTTATGACCTCATAGGGCTTAGCTCCGTCAGTCGAGGAGGAATACTTGTTTTTCAGTTCTGAAAAGTAGCCCACACGGTTGTCGTGGATACGCATCGCCATCGGTTCATCTGGCAGGCGGACTATCGAACGCGACATAACCACAGTATATGGCTGAGTGGCACTCGAAGTAGTGTAGGCAAGACGGCTCTTTATCTCGACATTTTCCGGGAAGGATTTTACAGAAACAATCGACGAACCGTCAGCATAGAAAGTGCCCTTTATACCCTCTTTGCCCCCAAGAAGCTTGGCAAGCGGGTTGGCCTCCTTGATGGGAGAGATGACCTTTTCATTGCCTCCGAAAAAAGAAGTGACATCAATGAACACGCCATCTTTATTTTTGTTGGCAATCTTGAAAGCCTTGAGCACAGGGTCGACGAAGTTACGGTCAAATGAAACCTTGATAGGATCATCGGCCGGAACTTCCGACGCAGTCTGTATGAGGTGAAGGTAGACGTTGTTGTCATCGCGCGTGAATCTGATGAGCATAGGATTGCAGGCCATCTGTCCGGCCACGTAGTCTTTGGTTGTCGAAAGACTGTTGACACGGTTCACAAGAAGATATGTGCAGTCAAGAACACTGTCGGGAAGTTCAATCCACAATTTGTTTTTCTTGTCGAAATAAGTATTGAACATACCCTTGCAAACCTTGGCATCCTTCAAATTTTTCATGAAATCCGCACTGTCCTTAGCTGCCCCTGACAGCTCCACCTTTGGCATAGTGACCTTCTTTTTCTTCGCAGAGATTCCCTGAGGCAATAAAACACCACTCAACATGGTTGCAACCAGAGGAATAAGCGCGATAATACGTCTGTTCATACAATTTTGTAGTTAACTTTGATACAATATTTTATTTGCAAAATGAATTCATGCGAGATACCCGAAAGCAACCCCGTCCGGGCCGTTACTCCATGCGTATATTTTTGCAAAGGTACTTAGAATATAAGATATGTGCCATTAAGACTCGTTAAACAACGTTAAATATCAATATTTCAATAGAAATTTGCTACTAATTAACCTTTCATAATTATTATTTATCAAAAAACATTTTCTAATTGTTCCATTATGACAATTATCCATTGAATTATGAAATAAGTGGCAAATATCCGTAACTCCGGGATTTTTCGTAACTTCGCAGTAAATTTTGCAATGATCCATGAACGGAATATTAAAAACGGTCTTTTTATTTACCTCCCTTCAGGCAGCATTCAACTGCCAGTCCTCACCTCTGACCGAAGAGCCAGACTCACTCGGACTTGAACTGCAGGAAGTTGTCATCTCCGAACGACGCACTCTCGGCAAACTGCGCGGACGCGCGACAAATACGGAAGTCATCTCCGCTTCTGACCTCAAACGGGCAGCATGCTGCAATCTTGGAGAAAGTTTCACCACCAACCCGTCGGTCGACGTAAGCTACAGCGACGCGGCAACAGGCGCACGCCAGATCAAACTCCTCGGACTGTCGGGCAGCTACGTGCAGATGCTGACTGAAAATATCCCTAATTTCCGAGGTGCCGCCGGACCGTTCGGACTCGGATATATAGCCGGACCTTGGATGCAGTCAATTCAAGTGTCGAAAGGCGCAAGCTCGGTCAAAAACGGCTATGAGTCAATAACCGGACAGATAAACATCGAGATGAAGAAACCGCAGCTCGACCCGAGTCTCTCTGCCAATCTCTATGCCGACCACAAAGGAAAACTCGAAGGAAACTTCGACGGCAACATACATCTCGGAGAGAAATGGAGCACCGGCATCCTGATCCACGGAGAAAATTCATTCACGACCCACGACGAAAACGACGACGGATTTGCCGATTCACCTCGCCTGAGGCAGTTTGCAGGTATGAACAGATGGGCATACCTCGGAACAAGCTATGTGTTTCAGGCAGCGGTCAAATATCTTGACGAACGACGCAAAAGCGGACAGATTGCCCACGGACACCATTACACCGACCCATATATAATTGACATAAGCACCCGCCGCGTCGAAGCCTTCACCAAAAACGCCTATATATTCGACCGCGACAACGACGGCAATGTGGCCATGATAGCCTCAATGAGCTTCCACGACCAGAACGCAGAATACGGCCGCAAGCTCTACGATGTCATCCAGCGCGAAGCATACGTGTCGGCCATGTTCGAGCGAAAATGGAACGACCTCCATGCCCTTTCGACAGGACTCAGCATGGTCTATGACAATTACCGCCAGCATCTGCGTGCGTCAAATGCACCGGATGCGGTGACTGCCGACATCGACAGTCACGAAATGACAACAGGCGCTTACGGACAGTACACACTCAACATCGACAACAGCCTCATAGCCATGGCCGGAATACGCGGAGACTACAGCTCGCGCTACGGCTGGATGTTCACCCCGCGTCTGCATGTCCGCTACAATATCATGGATCCGCTATCCCTACAGCTCTCGGCCGGACGCGGCTACCGTTCGCCACAACCGCTTGCCGAGTACCACTACATGCTCGCCTCGTCACGCTCGCTCATCATCGAAAACAATCTCCGTCAGGAGAGCGCGTGGAATTTCGGAGCCGGCGTGACCTCGTCGCTACGTCTTTTCGGCCGTTCGCTCAGTCTGTCCGGCGAATATTACTACACGCGCTTTACCGACCAGCTCCTGCTCGACCTCGACACAGACCCGCATGCAGCCATAATCGGCAACCTCGGAGGGCGCTCATACTCACATACATTCCAGATTGAAGCGAGCTACAACATACTCTCCGACCTTAATTTCTCGGCAGCCTACCGTCTGACAGACGTACAGGCAAATTACGGAGACGGCATGCGCCAAAAACCGCTGACTTCACGCAACAAGGGTCTTCTGACCCTCGGATACACCCCAAACATGGGGCTCTGGCAGCTCGACATCACCTGCGCCCTCAACGGAAAGGGACGGAATCCCGAACCATATATTACCGCCGACGGATCTCTGTCATGGGAAAAATATTATCATCCATACGCACAACTCAACGCCCAGCTAACACGTAATTTCCGTCACTGGAGCATTTATATCGGTGGCGAAAACCTGACCGGCTACCGACAGAAGCGTCCGATCATCGACGCAGCCAATCCGTGGGGGCCGAATTTCGATGCGACAATGGTCCATGCCCCGATTCACGGAGCTATGGTCTACGCCGGTTTCCGATATAACTTCACGAAATTTCTATAGTCACACTTTAATAAATAATATTAACAAATTCATAAATCACTCTCATGAAACGAATTCTCTCATTAGCCCTGATGCTTGTATCACTCACAGTAATCGCCAATGCAAAAGCTCCTGCCGACACGACAGCAATCTTCAACGTTATGCCCAAAATGTCGTGTCAGAACTGCGAAAACAAAATCAAATCAAACCTGCGTTTCGAAAAGGGAATCAAGTCCATCGAAACATCGCTTGACAGCCAGACTGTAACAGTGGTTTTCAATCCCAAGAAGACCAATGTCGAGAATATTCAGAAGGGTTTCAAGAAAATAGGCTATGCTGCCACTCTCATCCCTGAATGCGAGGACGACCAGAAGAAAGAAAACAAGACTATAAAAGAATAGCAGCCGCCAATCGCAGGTAAAGGCAGAGCGCCATTCAGCCATTTCGACCATCTACCACATAAAAACAACCACACAAATACATGAAAACATCAATCCTCACCATTTCTCTGGCCTTCCTCGCTATTGCCGCCGAGAGCGAAGCCAAAGTCCGGCCTGCATCACTGATCACCGACAATATGGTGCTTCCACAAAATTCGAATGCGCGGATCTACGGGATAGCCGACCCCGGCGCAGAAATCACCGTAATCCCGTCGTGGAACAACAAGACTTATTCAACCTCCACCGACCGCACAGGAGAATGGTCGCTTGCCATCGAAACCCCGGCAGGCGGCTTTACGCCCTACAGCATCACTATATCCGACGGTGAGCCACTGACTGTCAACAATGTGCTTATCGGAGAAGTATGGCTTGCCTCAGGACAGTCAAACATGCAGATGCCGCTTAAAGGTTTCCCCGGATGCTGCACGCTCGGCGGATATGACGAAATAGCCTCTTCAGGCGACGAAGCAGGAAATGTCAGATTTTTCACTGTCCCGCTGACACAGAGCTACACTCCGCTCGACACTGTGGCCTCCTCTTGGACCGTTCCCTCTCCGGAAACAGCACCCGAATACAGCGCGCTCGCATGGCATTTCGCAAAACGGATGTCAGACGTGCTAAATGTCCCGGTCGGAATCGTAAGCGCAGCCTACGGCGGGGCCAAGGTCGAAAGCTGGACTCCACGCGACATGCTTGAGAAATATCCCGATATATCGCTCGACCCGAAAGACATTGAACCGATGGTCCACTACCACCGCCCGATGCTGATGTATAACGCCATGTTCAATCCGATAAAGAACTACACGTATAACGGTATCATCTAGTATCAGGGCTGCTCGAACGTCTCTACCTATCAGACATATTCCGAGCGTCTTGCTGCTATGGTCAAACGCTGGCGCGATGACATCGGCCTCGGCGACATCCCCTTCTATGACGTCGAAATCGCCCCTTACGAGTATGGCGACCCGACAGAAAAAGGCAAAGCCCCCTTGCTGCGCGAAGCCCAGTGGAAGGCAATCGGCATGATTCCGAACAGTGCAATGATTTCAACCAATGACCTTGTAGAACCCTACAAGCGTTTCAACATCCATCCAGCCAACAAGGCTGCCGTTGGCAAACGACTGTGTGACCTTGCATTGAACAAGACATACGGCAAGAAACAATTCCCGGTGGAAAGCCCACGCTACAAGAGCCACCGGTTCACTGACGGCGCTGCATGGGTAGCGATTGATTCTCCCTCCGACTGTATCTGCCGCAATTATATGATCGAAGGTTTTGAAATCGCTGGTCCTGACAAAGTCTTTCACCCTGCCGACTCAGTATGGCTTCACTGGCAGACCAACGAAATGGTCGTATCGAGCAAGAAAGTTCCTGATCCGGTCGCCGTACGTTACGGATGGCGTGATTTCATGCCGGGAAATCTCCATGCAGGCAATTATCTGCCTCTGATGCCTTTCCGTACAGACGACTGGGAGTAATCAAAAACAACAAAAAATATTAAACATGGATAAACTCACTCTCGAATCGCTCAAAGAGCTTCTTAAAAGCAACCGCAGCTATCGCCGCTTTGATGGGTCAAAGGCTATTTCCGAATCGACACTGCGTGAATTAGTCGGTCTGACACGCTATTGTTCGTCGGCGAGAAACCTCCAGCCACTGCGCTACCGCACGGTAACATCGGCAGAAGAACGCGAGGCTATATTTCCGGCGCTGAAATGGGCCGGGTATCTTAGCGATTGGGACGGACCTGCCCCTACGGAACGTCCGGGCGCATATCTCGTCCAGTGTCTCGACACGAGTCTGACCGCCAACTGTCTGTGTGACGACGGACTTCAGCTCGAAGCAATCACACTCGGGGCTGCCGTTTTAGGAATCCACTGCTGCATAATCAAGGCATTCAACGTCCAAGAAATTATTTCGACACTCCATCTGCCGGAACAATACAAGCCACTGTATGTCCTTGCTCTCGGCTACCCGGCCGAAAAAGTGGTATTAACGGATACAGACGGCACTCATGACGCTGACATCCGCTACTACCGCACCCCGGACTCCACACATGTAGTTCCAAAACGTCCAGCGGAGGAACTGATAATCAATCTTTAAAGGCTATAATATTACAACTGTAACTTTTACCTGATAGAATAAGGGTCGATTCCACAAGCGGAGTCGACCCCATTTTTTCACTAAAACCACACATACCGTTTGTATTATCGCAGCTATGGGCGACTCAACGCCCATACGGATATGAAAAACACTATTGCACTATTCCTCTACACATTCGGCTATCGTCGCGAGAATATCGGCACGGATGCCGGGATTTGTGCCATTAACGGCCCTGCGTATTATTCCATTCTTATCGACTACGATTGTCATAGGGAAACCCTTCCCATTATTCCAACGCAGAAACAGAGTGTCATTGACAAGATGACGCCATGTAAAACCAAGTTTTTCCACTACAGGCCGTGCCTTGTCGGCATCTTCGTATGTAGCAGACAGAAACACCACATCAGGATAGAGTTCTTTCCAAGTCGAAAGTTCAGGCATCTCAGCACGGCATGGCCCACAGGTCGAAGTCCATAGATTCAACACTGTGACCTTGCCTTCTAAATCTTTATTACTGCACTCTATCCCGTCAATATCCATAGCGGTAAATTCAGGAAATCTGTCGCCCTCATGAATCGGCATCATTCGTTTAAACGACAGAAGCTCCATAAGCTTCTCACGACTCCGAGCCTCTTTCAAAATAGCCTCCCCGTCTTCCAGTTGATTCAGCGGTATGGCTTGTGCAAAAATGTCGTCGGACAGGGCCGAAGAATCGTTATAGACATTAAGCCAGATTGTTATATCCTTATATTTTACCCTGGCCATCGATTTGCTTTTTCCAATAAGTTCTTTTGGAGTATCTTTAAAAAAGTGGCCTTGGATATAAACGTAACTCTGTCGTTTAGGTTCGGACGTGGTGGCTTTCTGACTCCCTGCCACAAATGAAGTCAAGATAAGTAAAGCCGTCAAAATAATATTTCTCATGGTTGTCGAAACTATGTTAAAAATTTAATTCTTATCTCGCAAATATAATTGTTTTAGACTAATAAACCAAAGAATTTGACTAATAAACCCAATCGTTAATCCGATTTTTATTGAGAGAATTATATACCTTTCATTCGAGAATCACCTAATACACAATACAATAACCATCTATCACAAAACAACGAAAAAGCGCCATTGACAACAGCCAACAGCGCTTTTTGCAAGAATTATTTCTTTATGAGGAATTATCCACCAAAGTTATCGTAGTGAACTGATTCGGGATCGACACCAAGGTCGTCGAGCATCTTGTTGACAGCGGCGCTCATCGGGCCGGGACCACACATGTAGTATTCGATATCCTCAGGTTCGGGATGGTTCTTGAGATATGTCTCGTAGATGACCTGATGAACGAATCCCGCAGTATATTTCACACCTGCGGCATCGGCTGCGGGATCGGGACGGTCAAGCGCAAGGTGGAACTTGAAGTTGGGGAAATCTTTTTCAAGCTGAAGGAAATCGTCGAGATAGAACACTTCGTTAAGCGCACGCGCACCGTAGAAATAGTTCATCACACGGTCGCGGGTGTTGAGTGTCTTGGTCAGCCACATAATCTGGGCACGGAGAGGCGCCATACCTGCGCCACCGCCAATCCACATCATCTCGGCCTTCGAATCGACAATGGGATGGAAATCCCCGTAAGGCCCACTCATGCGCACCTTGTCGCCGGGCTTGAGAGTGAAGATGTAGCTTGACGCAATACCGGGCATGACATTCTGAAAACCGACCTGAGGTTTCGGCTTGAATGGCGGAGTGGCTATGCGGACAGTAAGCATGATTCGGTCGCCCTCCTCAGGATAGTTGGCCATTGAGTAGGCACGGACGGTGGTCTCCGTGTTGCGACATTTCAGCCCGAAGAGTCCGAATTTCTCCCACGAAGGCAGATATTCGTCACCGATAGAAGCCTTGTCGATATCCTTGTCATAGTCCATCTCGTATGTCGGAATCTTTATCTGGGCGTATGAACCGGGAATGAAATCCATGTGAGCGCCTTCGGGCAGAGCCACGATAAACTCCTTGATGAATGTCGCCACATTTTTGTTTGAAATCACCTCGCACTCCCATTCCTTGACATCAAGCACAGAAGCCGGAATGCCTATGGAGCAATCCTCCTTGATTTTCACCTGACAGCCGAGACGCCAATGATCCTGCTGCTGTTTGCGCGAGAAGTGAACTTTCTCGGTCGGGAGGATGTCGCCACCTCCGCTAAACACCTGACATTTACACTGACCGCAGCTGCCCTTTCCGCCACAGGCTGAGGAAAGGAAAATATTCTGATCGGCAAGGGTCGAGAGGAGAGTCTTGCCAGACTCGGCCTCCACGACAGTGTCGGAGTTGATCGTAATCTTGACTTTGCCCGAATGGACAAGATATTTCTTTGCGAGCAGGAGTATCAGCACCAGCGCAAGGGTGATGATAAGGAAGATGCTCACACCTGAAAGTATCGTTAACATGATTATATTATAATATAAATGTGTGAATGCTTAATAATATCAAATCTTGATGCCGAGGAAGCTCATGAAGGCTATTCCCATGAGGGCCGTCAGAATGAATGTGATGCCCACACCGCGAAGGGGACGCGGAATATTGGAATAGGCCGCAATGCGCTCGCGGATGGCAGCGATGGCAGTGATGGCAAGAAGCCAGCCGAGCCCCCAGCCGCCGCCGGCACATATCGCAGTCCAGACAGAGGGAAAGTCGCGCTGCTGCATGAAAAGCGAGCCACCGAGAATGGCGCAGTTTACGGCTATGAGCGGAAGGAAGATGCCAAGCGACGAATAGAGCGCGGGACTGTATTTCTCGACCGTCATCTCGACAAGCTGGGTCATTGATGCAATGACAGCGATAAACATGATGAGCGAAAGGAAGCTGAGGTCGACATCGGCATACTCAGGGCCAAGCCATGTGAGCGCACCTGCGCTGAGCACATAGGTCTGGAGCAGATAATTGACGGGAAGCGTCACAACAAGCATGAAAGTCACTGCCACTCCAAGGCCAAAAGCGGTCTTCACGTTCTTTGACACAGCGATAAACGAGCACATGCCGAGGAAGTAGGCAAAAATCATGTTGTCGACAAAAATCGACCGTATGAATATATTCAGATTTTCCACTTGGTTTTAATTTTAGAGCGTTGGGCGAATAGGGTTGATTTAATTATCTTCCTGAAGATCCTTGTTTATACTGCGCTGAACCCAAATGATACAGGCGACAAGTATAAGAGCCATAGGAGGAAGAATCATGAGACCGTTGTTGACATAACCGGCCTCGTAGAAACTCTGAGGAATCACCTGACAGCCGAGCAGTGTGCCGCTTCCAAGAAGCTCACGGAAGAAACCGACAATGACGAGGATGATGGCATAGCCTATGCCGTTGCCGACACCGTCGAGAAACGAAGGCCAAGGTTTGTTGGCCATCGCGAATGCCTCAAGGCGTCCCATGAGAATACAGTTGGTTATGATGAGACCAATGAACACCGACAGCTGCTTGGCGGCATCGTAGGCAAAAGCCTTGAGCACCTGATCGACGATGACCACGAGACCTGCCACCACCACAAGCTGCACGATGATGCGGATATTGGTCGGAATCGTGTTGCGGAGAATCGATATGATGACGTTGGCGAAAGCGAGCACCGCTATCACCGAGACACCCATCACAATCGCAGGTTCGAGCTTGGCAGTGACAGCAAGCACCGAGCAGATGCCGAGAATCTGCACCACTACCGGATTGTTTTTCGACAGAGGGTTGAAAAGCACCTCTTTATTATTGATTTTATCAGCCATGACGGATGAAATTTTTTTGAGTGTTGAGAGTGTTTTGACTGGATTTGTAAATTCTCACAATAGCCGCCGTGCTTAGAGAGCGGGCCGGGAGAGTCCCTGAAGGAATTTCTTGTAGGGAGTGAGGCAGTTGTCAAGCATCGCGCCGACACCTTTCGAGGTAATAGTACCTCCTGAAATTCCATCGACGTAATCCTCACCGTTGAGCGGCTGCTGCCCGGCCTTCACCACTGCGATTGGACGGAAACGGCCATCCTTAAACACCTTCTTTCCCTCGAACTGACTGCTGAAAGCAGGCTTCTCGATTTCAGCGCCAAGACCGGGAGTCTCGCCCTGATGGGCAAAATATGCGCCATAGATGGTCGAGCCGTCACTGTCAAAGGCGACATAGCCCCAGATCGGCCCCCAAAGACCCGCACCGTAGACAGGCAGGATATACTTGACAGCGCCGTCGGCCGTCGTACAGACAAAAACCGGCAGCTCGCGACGGTCGGCTGCGACTTTGCTCTGGGCAGCCACATTGACATCAAACGCCTTGACACCTTCGACAGTCTCTCCGCGCTCATTGACAACGAACTGGTCGGTGATATATTTGTCAAACACCGCCACTACGTCCTTTTTGTCAGGGGAAATCAGTGCGGCATTCAGAATCTGGCTCATCTTGTCGGCATTGACATTGTCCTGCTGGCGTTCGCGCAGAGCAAGAGATGTGGCCGCGAGAGCAGTCCCGACCACCACCACAAGAATGATGATATAGATTATTGTATATGTATTGCTTTGCTTATTCATAAGTCGATGTGAAATTAAGCTTTATAGCTGTTGGATGAATTTGGTTGCCATGCTCAGGCTGCTGTACGCCTCTGACGGCGTATACGGCGCGAAACGTTCAGCTGAACCACACAATAGTCAATCAACGGAGCAAGAGCATTGCCGAGAAGCACGGCAAGCATTGCGCCCTCGGGATAACCGTTGTTGTATGTACGGATGATTATAGCGACCGCTCCGACAAGGAAACCGTAGATATATTTGCCGGGGTTCGTCCGTGCGGCCGTAACAGGGTCTGTCGCCATAAAGACAGCAGCGAAAGCAAATCCGCCGAACAGAAGCTGGTCAAGCGGGTTGAGGAACGATGCAGGATAGGCCGGTGTCTCGAACACGTTGGCAACCCATCCCATAAAAAGACCTCCGGCCACGACACTGAGCATAATGCGCCACGAAGCTATGCCGGTGGCGAGCAGCAGCAATGCTCCAATGAGGATAGCAAGCGTAGAAGTCTCGCCAAACGATCCGGGAATCAGTCCGAGAAAGGCATCCCATGTGCTGACAGGATTACCCTTAAGATTGAGCAATTCAAGATTGCCGCCGGTAAATGATGCGATCTGTCCGAGTGGCGTAGCTCCTGAAAATCCATCGGGAAGGTCGAAACCGAGTCCGCAGATCGAATTTGTAGAAACAAACACCTTGTCACCGCTCATCTGTGCAGGATAGCCGAAGAACAGCACCGCACGTGTCACGAGGGCGACGTTGAACACATTGTAGCCAGTACCGCCAAAAACCTCTTTGACAAAAATAACCGAGAAGGCAGTGGCGACTGCAATCATCCACAGCGGAGTCTCAATCGGACAGACGAGAGGAATGAGAATACCGGTGACAAGGAATCCTTCCTGAATTTCCTCGCGACGCCACTGGGCCACGACGAACTCGATGCCGAGTCCGACCACATAGGCCACCACGATACGTGGCAACACCGCAAGAAATCCGTAGGCCATCAGCTGCCAGAACGGAAATTCCACTGCTCCGGCTGCCAGCCAGTTCTGATAGCCGGTATTATACATACCAAAGAGCAGACAGGGCATCAGTGCCAGCACCACTATTATCATCACTCGTTTTGAATCGAGGCTGTCGTGGACATTCACACCCGAAGTCGAAGTGGTGTTAGGAGTATAAAGAAACGTTTCAAACCCGTCAAACACACTGCGGAAAGCGTGGAGCTTGCCGTCAGGCTCAAAGTTAGGCTTGATTCTATTTAAATAATTTCTTAGCGCTTTCATTGTTGGAATGTTAATTCTTAAAAACAGAAATCAGACCTCGCTGCGGAGATAGTCGAGACCTTCACGGACGATTTTCTGAAGTTCCAGCTTGGAGGGGTCAACATATTCGGCAAGAGCGAAATCCTCAGGAGCTACCTCATAGATGCCAAGCGCCTCCATGCGGTTGATATCCTTGGCAAGAATTGCCTTGATAAGATATTCGGGCAGAATGTCCATCGGGAAAACCTTGTCGTACTCTCCAGACATAATCATGGCACGGCGACCACCGTTGATGCGGGCATCTGGCGCAAACTTGCGACCAAGGAAACGGCCGATGAACGACGGGCTGACACTCATTTTCGAAGGACTCATCGAAGCCCAGCCCATGAACTCGTCTGCATCGTCGCCTTCTGGAATCACCGTCACCTGACGGTAGGGATAGCGGAGATAGCCGTCGATGCTCTCACGGACACCGGTCAGAACGTTTCCGGAAATTATGCGCTGATGACAGCCGTCGGCCTTCAGTTCGTCCTCAAGGACTGTAGAAAGCGAAGCGCCGACAACAGTCTTTTCCATACGCGGATCGCTCACCTCGCTGCCGGTCACAGCAACAAAAGCCGACCAGTCAGGCTCGCCCGTAAGCGCGAGATGCCCGATGCGGGCAAGCGTCACAATGTCGAGTGTCCACACGACCTCTCCCTTGTTGACCGGCTCGATGGCCGCGATCTGCACTCCGGCATTGCCTGCAGGGTGAAGACAGGGAAATTCCACAATTTCCGCACCTTTTATGTCGGGTATTGACGACCCCTTTTCTATACCTATATATATATGGCCGTCGGTCAGTCGTGAGAGCACCCCTACTCCGGCCTCGATGTCAGCCATGCGGCCTTCGACCATGAACTCAAGAGTAGGGGCTAACGGAGCCGTATCCATAGCCGTCACCATAATCGAACGCGGTCGGTCGGCAGGGAGGGGAACTATATCATAAGGACGGCGGCGCATCATGGTCCACAGACCGGAAGCCATCAGGGCTTCAGTTACAGACTCGGCCGATGCATCGGCAAAAGGGGCAGACTTGACAGCAGTCTGAGAGACAGACGGATCAAGCTTGATGACAACACGCTCGATTTTACGACGCGCTCCACGCACGACAGCCTCGACCGTTCCGGCAGCCGGAGCGACAAGCTTTATTCTCGAATCGTTTTTGTCGTGTAGTAATGGTGAACCAACCTCGACTCTGTCGCCCTCGGCTACATCAAGCTTGGGCACGAATCCCGGAAAATCGTCGGGAATCAAAGCAACATGAGCAGGAAGAGGGATAGCGACTGGAGTCTCTGAGCGCAGTCCACCTTGAAGATTAAGATTTAAGCCTTTTTTCAGGCTAACAGACCTTCTCATCCTTGGAATTTATGTAAATTGTACCTTATAAAAAATTGGAAAGCACAAAGATAATAAATATATTTGAATATAGCTTAATAAGTTTTAGCTGAAAAGTATGCAAAAAATAAAAAAATTCCAAGATTCCGAAACACTACAATTTGTATTTTAGTTTGTTTAACGCAAAAAAAAGAGCAAAACGTTTGCAAACACCGATTTTTCCTTATAATTTTGCAATATCGTTTAAAAATTAGCTTTCATTCCGTGAAAGCTAAAAATCGATACCATAAGAACCTATTCCTTAAAAAAGCTAATCGAAGAGAATCATCAAAACTAATAACAAATAAACCAATAAACTTAAAATCTTTAGTAATTACAAATTATGGAAGCTCAAAAGCCTAATCCCACACAGCCTGCAAAGGCTAACGCTAAGAACAACTCCGGAAGCAACGTAGCCGGCATCAAGAACGCCTTCTTGGTGATCCTCGCTTGCTTTGTCGTAGCTGTATGTCTCTTCATTTTCTGGTTCGGTCACGAATCACACTTCGAAGAAGGTCACCCCATCGACCTCTGGGGAACCATCTACAAGGGCGGTTTCATCGTGCCTATCCTCCAGACTCTCTTCCTTACCGTTATCGTGCTTTCTGTTGAACGCTGGATCGCCCTCAAGTCTGCAAAGGGCAAAGGCTCTATCGAAAAGTTCGTTGCCAACGTTAAGAAGTGCCTCGCCGCTAACAACATCCAGGGAGCAAAAGACCTCTGCAAGAACCAGAAGGGTTCAGTTGCCGCTGTTGTTGCCGCAGCTCTCGTAAGCTACGAAGAAATGGACAAGAACACTATCCTCACCAAGGAACAGAAGATTGCCAACCTCCAGAAGACAGTTGAAGAAGCAACCGCTCTCGAAATGCCCGCTCTTCAGCAGAACCTTCCCATCGTTGCAACCCTCACCACTCTCGGTACTCTCGTCGGTCTTCTCGGTACTGTGATGGGTATGATCAAGTCATTCCAGGCACTCGCCGCTTCAGGTGCACCTGACTCAACCGAACTTTCTACCGGTATTTCTGAGGCACTTATCAACACAGCCTTCGGTATCGCAACCGGTGCATTCGCTGTAATCTCTTACAACTTCTACACCAACAAGATTGACAATCTCACCTACGCTATCGACGAGATTGGTTTCTCTATCGTGCAGACATTTGCAGCAACTCACTAATCCTACGTTACTGTTATCACAACAAAGGTTTAAACCAACACTTTCATAAAACAAAGCAAAAACCTCTTATAATAGATAAAGTAATATGGGAAAAGTAAAAATGAAGAGAAAAAGCACCCTCATCGACATGACCGCGATGAGTGACGTGACTGTGCTCTTGCTTACTTTCTTCATGTTGACATCTACCTTCCTTCAGAAGGAGCCGGTCACCGTACTGACCCCCTCCTCTGTATCTGAGCAGAAAGTGCCGACCGCGAACCTCGCATCGATACTTGTAAGCCCAGAGGGGAAAATCTTCATCTCCATCGCCGGTGACGCAGACGCTGACACCAAGGACACATGGGGATCAGAGGCTCTCCGCAAGACGATTCTTGATGAAGCAGTAACGCTCTACAACAAGCAGCACCCCTCCAATCCGGTGCAGCTCTCTGTAGCACAGCGCGAAGCATTCTCTAAAATCAATATGTTCGGTGTTCCGTTCCAGGTACTTCCGCAGTTCCTTTCAATGTCACAGACAGATCAGGATAAATTTATCACTGACATGACTCAGAAGGGTGTCGGTATACCCATCAACGACAACAAGGACATGGAACACCTCAACGAGTTCCAGATCTGGATGCGCGCCATCTATAACTCAGGAAACGATAACCTTCAGAAAGCCATGAAAAAGGGCGAAGGTATCGCAGTCAAGGCCGACAAGGACACTCCCTACAACACTGTCCACGACGTGCTTGACAACCTCCAGAGCCTGAAGATGAACCGCTTCAGCATCATGACAGCTTTAAAAACTGAGCAAGAATAATCATTATGGCACAGATAGAACAATCAGACGGCGGCAAAAAGAAAAAAGGCGCCCAAAAGAAAATGTCGATCCATGTGGACTTTACTCCTATGGTGGACATGAACATGCTTCTGATTACATTCTTCATGCTTTGTACCACAATGATTAAGTCACAGACTCTCACAATCTCGCTCCCCTCGAACGAGAAAGTAGAGCAGAATCAGATGAACAAAGCTAAGGAATCAGAGGCCATCACCCTCATCCTGACTACTGAACGCAATGCCAACGGCGATGTCAAGAACGACGAAAGCGGCCGTCCGATGAATACGGTTTACTACTATGAAGGTATGCCCGACTTCACCGACGAAAACGGCGACGGAATCCTTGACAACAACAAGCTCAAGGCTGAGAAATTTGTCGGCAACGACGGAAAACTCCAGCAGGGCATTCGCAAGATCCTCCATGACCGCAACAAGCTGGTACTTGAAAAAATCGAAGTTGAAAAGTCGAAATGGCGCAACAAAGAGTTCTCGTCGATTTCTGCTATCAACGACTCAATCTACCAGGCACGTGCACGCGAGATCCGTAACGACTCTACGCTCACACGTCCCGTTGTGATCATCAAAGCCACTCCTGAAGCTTCATGGGAAAGCCTTATCAGCGCACTTGACGAGATGCAGATCAATCAGATTTCACGCTATCAGATTGACAACATCAACAAGAATGACTCAGCGCTCATCATTGACTACCTCGCCAAGAATCCCAAGAAATAATCTGTTGATGAATGATATATTAACCTTGAAAAATCTCTATTGAATTATGGCAAAAGACGTAGATCTTTCATCATCAGAATGGATTGACATTATATTTGAAGGCAAAAACAAGGATTTCGGTGCCTATGAGCTCCGAAAAGCCTCTGCAAAGCGCCACAACCGCGCGATGCTCGTGATCCTCATCGTCCTTCTTCTTGTAGCCATCCTCGGACTCCTTGCAAACACTGTGCTCCAGAAAGCTGAAGAGCGTCCTGAAGACCAGATTGAGCAGGCCATGATCGACTATACTGCTGATGAGCAGGAAGAGGAAGAACCTGAAGAACCAGAACAGCAGCGCGTCGAAGAGCAGCAGCCCGAAGCTCTTCCTGAAGAAATCCTCAACACTGTAAAGGCCACAGAGCTCCAGATTACTCGTGACGAAGAAGTTGTTGAAGAAATCAAGTCTCAGGACGACCTCAAGGATACTGACACCGCCGTAGGTACCACTGACTTTGACAAGGGTACTGACGACCTCAACGTGGTGCGTGAACACAAAGAAGAAGTTATCGTCGAAGAGAAGAAACCCGAACCCGTGGATGACAATCAGGTCTTCACCGTGGTTGAACAGAAGCCCCAGTTCCCCGGCGGCGAGGCAGCCCTCCTCAAGTGGGTAGGCGAACACCTCCGCTATCCGGCAATGGCTCAGGAAAACAACATTCAGGGTAAGGTTGTCGTACAGTTCGTTGTAACCAAGACCGGTAAGGTCGGTGAGGTTAAGGTGATCCGTTCAAAGGACCCCGACCTCGACAAAGAAGCTGTCCGCGTCGTAAAAGCTCTCCCCGACTTCGTCCCCGGCAAGATGAACGGACATGCGGTGAACGTATGGTACACCCTCCCCGTGACATTCAAGCTTCAGGGCATCTAATCCCGAATCTCACCTAAACAAAGGCTACGGCCGCTATTCCCTTCGGGGCATGGCGGCCGTTACTTTTTTTGCCTCATTCCAAGCTGAGCCTCCTGCCGCGCTGAAAATCGTTATACCGGGAATGATGCCACTATCTCACATTGCGCTCCCCCTTCCATATCAGACCCTGAGGCCGCCTGACAATCATTTCCATGACAAAACGGCTCTTTCAGGCATGACAGTTCAACCAATTGGCATGATTTTTGTTAGATAGATATAACAGATTGCCGTCGTGTCTGTTTCATGGCTCAGCTCATGCGGAGAGACAGGCATCCCGCACAATCCCTTATCTGAACGGAACTAAATAAAAACTCACAACTTCAACATAGCTCATGAACTTCAATAATTTCACTATCAAATCACAGGAAGCGATACAGAAGGCCATAGAGATTACCCGTGGCGCGGGCAATCAGGCAATAGAGCCTGTGCATCTGCTTAAGGGAGTCATGACCGAAGGGGAATCACTCATCAACTTTATTTTCTCCAAGGTGGGAGCGAATGTTGCCACCCTGATGCGTCAGGTTGATGCCAAAATCGCAGCCGAACCAAAGGTGTCGGGAGGCGAACCCTATCTCAGTCGCAGCTCCAACGATGTCCTACAGAAAGCGCTCGACATCGCCAAGAAACAAGGTGACGAATATGTCACCCTCGAAGCTTTACTCTTAGCCATTTTCACGGTCAACTCTCCGGCGTCGACCATACTAAAGGATGCTGGATTGAGCCAACGTGAACTTGAATCGGCTATAGCCGAACTTCGTAAAGGCAAAAAGGCTACCGACCAGAGTGCAGAAGACACTTATCAGGCCCTATCGAAGTATGCCATCAATCTAAACGAGCGCGCACGCGAAGGCAAACTCGACCCTGTGATCGGACGTGACGACGAAATCCGACGCGTATTGCAGATTCTGTCGCGACGCACCAAAAACAACCCTATGCTCATAGGTGAACCCGGTACGGGCAAGACAGCTATCGCCGAGGGTCTCGCACAGCGCATCGTCAGAGGCGACGTGCCTGAAAATCTCCGCACAAAGCAAATCTATTCGCTCGACATGGGCGCACTGGTTGCCGGCGCGAAGTACAAAGGTGAATTTGAAGAGCGGCTCAAAGCTATCGTCAACGAAGTGACAGGTGCCGATGGTGAAATCATCCTCTTCATCGACGAAATCCATACACTCGTCGGAGCAGGCAAGGGTGAGGGTGCTATGGATGCGGCCAATATCCTCAAGCCCGCGCTTGCGCGAGGCGAACTCCGATCAATCGGCGCTACGACGCTTGACGAATACCAGAAGTATTTCGAAAAGGACAAAGCTCTCGAACGCCGATTCCAGAAAGTGATGGTCAACGAGCCTGACGAAGCAGCCGCCATCGCTATCCTCCGAGGTCTGAAGGAGCGCTATGAGAACCACCACAAGGTCCGTATCCGCGACGAAGCGATTATCGCCGCAGTCACCCTCTCGGAGCGCTACATCACCGACCGATTCCTTCCCGACAAGGCCATTGACCTCGTCGACGAGGCTGCCTCGAAACTCCGTCTCGAAATCGACTCCGTACCTCAGGCTCTTGACGAAATCACCCGTCTAATAGCCCAGAAGGAAATCGAGCGCGAGGCAATCAAGCGCGAGGGCGACAAAGAGAAGGTGAAGGAAATCGAGAAGTCGCTCGCCGACCTGCGCGATCAGGAAAAGGAATTCACCGCCAAGTGGAAGGCCGAAAAGGATCTTATCAACAAAATCCAGCAAAACAAAATCGACATCGAGCAACTCAACTTCGATGCCGAACGCGCCGAACGCGAAGGTGACTATGCAAAGGTTGCTGAAATCCGCTATTCAAAAGTACAGCAGAAAGAGCAGGAAAATGCGGCAATACAGGAACAGCTCAAGGTGATGCAGGGCGAAAAAGCCTTCATCAAGGAGGAAGTCGATTCCGAAGACATCGCCGATGTCGTGTCGCGCTGGACAGGCATTCCCGTCAACAAGATGGTGCAGAGTGAAAAAGAAAAGCTCCTGCATCTTGAAGACGAGCTTCACGGACGTGTCGTCGGACAGAACGACGCCATCGCGGCCATCGCCGATGCAGTCCGCCGTTCGCGTGCCGGCCTCAACGACCCGCGCCGCCCTATCGGTTCGTTCATATTCCTCGGCACGACAGGTGTCGGAAAGACCGAGCTTGCAAAGGCCCTTGCCGAATATCTCTTTGACGACGAGACGATGATGACCCGTATCGACATGAGCGAGTATCAGGAGAAGCATTCTGTCAGCCGTCTGGTCGGAGCGCCTCCGGGATACGTCGGTTACGACGAAGGCGGCCAGCTCACCGAGGCAGTCAGACGCAAGCCCTATTCGGTCGTGCTCTTCGACGAAATCGAGAAAGCGCATCCCGATGTGTTCAACATACTTCTTCAGGTGCTCGACGACGGCCATCTGACCGACAACAAAGGCAGGCTCGTCAACTTCAAGAACACGATTATCATCATGACCTCAAACATGGGTTCACACGTCATCCGCGACAATTTTGCGAAAATGACACCTGAAAACCGTGGCGAAGTCATCGAGAACACCAAGAACGAAGTGCTTGAACTCCTCAAGCAACAGATCCGTCCCGAATTCCTCAACCGTATCGACGAAATCATCATGTTCACCCCCCTCAACGAGCAGGAGATTGAAGAAATCGTCGGATTGCAGATCAAATCCATCCAGCGCATGCTCGCCAATAACGGCATCACGCTCAAAGTCACACCCGAAGCGCTCAAATATCTCGCGGAGGAAGGCTACGATCCGGAATTCGGAGCACGTCCTGTCAAGCGTGTCATCCACCGCATGGTACTCAACCAGCTGTCGAAAGACATCCTTGGCCAGAAAGTCGACCGTGACCGCCCGATAGTCATCGACTACGACGGTTCAGACATAGTATTCAAAAACTGAAACCGTGGCAAAGCGGGCCGATAGACACGACACTATAAAAAACATATCTATAAACTATTTATAATTCTCAAGCAACTATGAAACGTATCCTTTATCTACTTCTCGTGCTTCCGTTGCTCGGACTCGTCTCATCGTGCAGCGATGACAAAGATTTGCCACAGGTCAGCCTCTCTATTGACTATACAGGTGCTACCGAAGCTGACGGCAGCCTCTACGTGGTTCAAGGTGACACACTCAACATCACCGCACTCCGCGCCATCCCGGCCGAAGGCACAAAGACAGCAACCCTCGGTGTCGTAGCCTATTTCTGGGACGGAATCCCACAGGGGCGCACCGCATTGTCGCCCTTCCCCATCAGTATCAATACAACTGACATGGAAATTGGCAAACATTACCTCGGAGTCAATGCAACAGTCCTTCAGGTCGACAAGGAAGTCGGTTTTGCAATCGCCCAGTTCCCCGTCACCGTCGTAGCAAGCCAATCTGACATGCCCGGCGAAGGAGACGGAGGCACAATCAACCCCGACACCCGTATTTCTGACAGCGAAAACTGATCCCGAACCATCTCATGGAAACAGGACAAAGCATACCACACTTCTAAAATCATGGCGTTTCTCTATCTCACAGATAAGAAACGCCATGATTTTGAAAATGTAAAAACATGAATAAGAGCTATTAATCCAAAATAAAATGTGTAATTTTGCCTCATCGACGTAGGCGACGTTCCTAACCGGCAGCTCATTGCAGTCGTATAGATACCAATTCAGTGGAACTTTTATTCTATCTTTTTCAGTCAGTTCGGGCGTTTGGCGATGCCTTTCACTTCTGAAAAAGCGAGAGTTACCCACTTTTCTTTTTACCTATTCTATTCTGACAAAACCATTGCGGTGATTCCAGAATATTTTTATTTTGGAGTTACCGCAATTTCTTTGTAACTTTGCACCCGAAAATCAAAGTGGACAAATTTGGCTGCTTGCAACCACTTCAAAAAATGCTAAAACTGCACCCCTCGCCACAGTGCCATGACTAATCCATCGGCAAAAGCTACGGGGGATTTCAGAAACTCTCACCTCTTGGTCTTCACAGAGGATTTAGACTTTTGAGATTCATATTGCGTGCCGGCAATCCGCGAGGATGAAGGCCACAGATGTGAAATGTTGAAGCAGGCAGCGCGAATCCACGCATTTTCAAGCCGACTTCGACATTTTATTTTTTTATATAAGCACCATAAACTTATGAAAACTTATCTCTTCACATCAGAATCCGTATCAGAAGGACATCCCGACAAGGTTGCCGACCAGATTTCAGATGCAATTCTCGACGAATTCCTTGCCCGCGACCCGAAATCGAAAGTCGCATGCGAGACTCTCGTCACAACAGGTCAGGTCGTAATCGCAGGCGAGGTCAAGAGCGAAGCATACATTGACCTGATGGAGGTGACACGCGATGTCATCCGCAAGATAGGCTACAACCGCAGCGCCCTGAAGTTTGACGGCGAGGCCTGTGGTGTGTTCTCTGCCCTCCACGAGCAGAGCGCCGACATCAACCGTGGAGTCGAGCGCAACGAGGCTGAAGCCCAAGGTGCGGGAGACCAAGGAATGATGTTTGGCTACGCATGCAACGAGACACTTGACTACATGCCTCTCACCATAGACCTCTCACACCGTCTTCTTCAGGAACTTGCCGACATTCGCCGCGAGGAGAAAGAGATGACCCACGAAAAACGTGGCCGTGTCTACACCTACCTCCGTCCCGACTCCAAGAGCCAAGTGACAGTGGAATATGACGAGAACAACCGTCCCCTGCGCGTAGACACAATCGTTATCTCCACACAGCACGATGAGTTCATCCTCCCGACCGACGACTCCGACAGCGCGCGTGCTGCCGCCGACCGTGCTATGCAACAGAAAATCACTGAGGATGTGCGCAACGTACTTATTCCCCGCGTCAAGGCGAAGCTTCGCCCCGAGGAAGCAGCCCTAATCGGCGATGATGTGAAACTGCTTGTCAATCCGACCGGAAAATTTGTCATCGGTGGCCCGCACGGAGACACCGGTCTGACAGGACGTAAAATCATTGTTGACACCTATGGCGGACACGGTGCACACGGAGGCGGCGCGTTCTCAGGCAAAGACCCTTCGAAAGTCGACCGTTCGGCTGCATACGCCGCACGCCATATCGCCAAGAATCTCGTAGCGGCCGGCGTGGCTGACCGCGTGCTCGTACAGGTGGCATACGCAATCGGCGAAGCCCGTCCCGTCAGCCTCTGCATAAACACCTACGGCACAGCCAAAGTCAACCTTTCGGACTCTGAAATAGCGGCAATCGTAAACGACATGCCATGTTTCGACATGACCCCCTACGCGATTGAAAAACGCCTCGGACTCCGCAACCCCATATACCGCGAGACCGCAAGCTACGGCCACATGGGACGCAAACCGGTGACTGTAACCAAGGAGTTCCATTCGAAATACGAACCAAGCTTCACACGCACTGTCGAACTGTTTACATGGGAAAAACTCGATGCAGTTCCCGCCGTGAAGGAAGCCTTCGGCCTTTAAGAAATATCTAATTATCAGGTACAAAATTCAGAAATAACAAAAATAACAGACTTCGTTTCTTATGTCAATCGTAGTGAGGAGCTAAATCTCCCCTACTAACGTCGGCAAAGGAACGAAGTCTGTTATTTTTGTTATTTCTGAATTTTTGTATCTTATTCCAGACCTTTACGGCTAAAAGTATTATTCCTTTATGCCATAGGCGAGGTCGCCGGCATCGCCGAGTCCGGGGACGATGTAAGAATGGTCGTTGATAACCTCGTCGATAGCACCGACCCACACTGTAGTCTTGTCGGCAGGGAAAGTAGCCTTGACATAATCAATGGCCTTGCGCGAAGCTATGATTGAGGCGACGTGGACATGCGCCGGCTCTCCTTTGGTCAGAAGCGCGCGGTAACATAGATCCATCGACGATCCGGTAGCAAGCATCGGGTCGGCAATGACGAGGGTCTTGCCGTCGATACGTGGCGAAGCTATATATTCGATAAACACATCGAAATTCTCTTTTTCGCGATACTTGCGGTAGGCCGAGACAAAAGCGTTCTGAGCATGGTCGAAGTAATCAAGGAAACCTTTATGGAAAGGTATGCCAGCACGGAATATTGTTGCAAGCACAACCTGCTCATCAAGCACCTGCGACGGGGCTACAGCAAGAGGAGTGGTAACATCAACCGTCTTGTAGCGCATACGTTTCGACATCTCGTAGGCCATGATTTCACCTATCCGCTCAAGGTTACGGCGAAAACGCAGCATGTCGGTCTGCACATTGACATCGCGCAGTTCACTCATATATTGACTCACCAGCGAAGGTGTTTCGGCAAAATTGATTACTTCCATGATTCTATTAAGGTATGGGATTACTTATGTTTACAGAGACAAAATTAGAGAATTTTCATATCTGTAACAAATCAGCCGGGCAAATCAATGTGCAAAAAATCAAAAAAGCTCTTTACTAAGCTTGTTGCCGAGCAGATTGGTAAACTGGTAGTTCTTAAGATTCCAGCGCGGATAAATCAATAGTTCAGGCGGCGACTGCGAAACGAAGCGCTCAACGGCAATATCTTTCCGCAAGCGGCGGAGAATCCTGACACACAGATCTGCATACGACTCGGCGGTGAAACGTGGTATGTCGTAAAGTCCCGCTTCCACATCACGTGCCATGCGCGTCCCGCGTATGAGCTGAAGCTGATGAATCTTTACAGTGTCAACCGGAAGTTCGTTGACACGGTCGATTGTGGCGAGCATCACATCCTCGTCCTCCCCGGGAAGCCCCATTATGAGATGAAGGCCACACGGAATCCCGGCGGCATGAGTGCGCCTGACCGCATCGGCCGTATCGGCCCACGTATGGCAACGGTTCACAAATCCCAATGTCTTGTCGCAGGCGCTTTCTGCACCATATTCAATCATGACCCATGCAGGAAGCGCAGCCAGACGGTCGAGAAGCTCCTGCGGCATGCAGTCGGGACGAGTCCCTATAATCAGCCCGACAACCCCGTCGACGGCCAAGGCTTCCTGATAAAGCCCCATCAGGCGGTCGATGTCGTCGGAATGAGTATTCGTATAAGCCTGAAAGTAGGCCAGATATTTCATTTCAGGATATTTGCGGGCAAAGAAAGCCTTGCCCTCGGCCAACTGTGCGGAAACACTTAGAGCCGGGGCACAATAACCCGGATTGAATGACTGATTGTTGCAATATGTACAACCACCCACACCCTTGCTGCCATCGCGGTTAGGACAGGTGAAACCGGCGTTGACAGCTATCTTCTGGACCTTTCCCTTGAAATGAGAGGAAAGGAAGTCGGAAAAATCCCTGTAGGCCTTCATAGACGGGCTGCACGGTTCAACAACACAGCGTCGAGAATCACCATCGCCGCCATCGCCTCGACTATAGGGACTGCGCGGGGCACTACGCAGGGGTCATGACGGCCACGCGCCTTGAGCAGCACTTCGCGGCCATGACTGTCGATGGTCATGAGATCACGCATCAGAGTCGCCACCGGCTTGAACGCAACGCGGAAATATATGTCAGCTCCATTTGAGATGCCACCCTGAATTCCGCCAGAATTATTGGCCGAAACCCCTATATTACCGTCAGAATCGACAGCAAAGGGATCAATGACCTCGCTACCCCTGAGTCCGACACCTTCAAATCCAAGACCGTATTCAAAACCCTTACTTGCATTTATGCTCATCATGGCTTCCGACAATCGTGCGCCGAGCCGACCGAACACAGGGTCACCCACTCCGGCCGGAACACCTTTGATAACACAGCTGACTATACCGCCGATGGTGTCGCCCTCGCTCTTGACTTTCATTATAAGTGCTTCCATCTCGGCAGCCTTCGCCGGATCGGGACATCTCACCGCATTGCTTTCAATGAGAGACAAATCAAGCCCGGAATAGTCACGGCCGAGAGCCACATCCCCGACCTGCGAAGTATATGCCGTGACCGTTATTCCAAGCTGTTCAAGAGCCTGCCGCGCAAACGCTCCGGCAACGACACGGGTAGCGGTCTCGCGAGCGCTCGAACGCCCTCCGCCACGGTGGTCGCGCAGACCGTATTTTGCTGTATAAGTGAAATCAGCATGCGACGGGCGGAAAGCTTCGCGCAACTGGCCGTAGTCGCTCGAATGCTGGTTCTCGTTACGGATTATAAAACCGATCGGACAGCCCGTGGTCACTCCTTCGAACAATCCCGAAAGAATCTCAACCGTATCGCTCTCCTTGCGGGCTGTCGTGATGGCCGACTGCCCCGGACGACGGCGGTCAAGCTCGTGCTGCACACGTTCGAGGTCTATTCTGACTCCTGCGGGCATACCGTCTATCACTCCGCCGATTGCTGTTCCGTGACTTTCCCCAAATCCGGTGAAAGTGAATATTTTGCCGATTGTGTTCATTTCTACTTAATTCATAATGCCTAAGGTGTGATTCATGATGCTTGATATACGGAAGACCGATTTTATGAATCTATGCGTCAGGCATTGACTTACATACTGATACTATTGACTTTTAATACTATGGTAGTTTTTCTGTTTTCGGTAAAGCCGGAGTCATAATGCCATCTCCGGCAGCTCAGTCCTTTGGGACTGCGATGTCGGCCACCTGTGCCGAACAATAGGCTATGAGATCGGCCGGGGCAATCTTGAACTGAAGACCGCGCACCCCTGCCGAAACATAGATGAACGGATGGTCAAGCACTGTCGAATGGAAATAAGTCGGAAACGGCTTTTTCATTCCGACCGGTGAACATCCGCCACGGATATAACCAGTCAGCGGCAAAAGTTCCTTCATCGGAATCATCTCCGCTTTTTTAGCACCTGCAGCCTTGGCAGCTTTCTTGAGATCGACCTCCATGTTACCCGGAAGGACGCATACAAAGTGTCCGCATCGCTCACCGTTAAGCACAAGGGTCTTGAACACACTGTTGATATCCTCTCCAAGCTCCTCGGCCACATGTTCAGCCGCAAGATTGTCAGGGTCAACCTCGTATGGAATCAGTTCGTAACTGATTTTCGCCCTGTCAAGCAGGCGCGCGGCATTTGTCTTAGACACCTTATCTTTTGACGTATTCATAGGTGCAAATTTACTCAATCACTGTCTATATTGCAATTTTCAGAGAGTAAAAAAGTTGAATATATCTCACAGGAGCTTCGCCATACCTGATTAAACATTAAAACCTTTAGAAAAAATCTAAAAAACCGAATTTGAAATTCTCGGATAATTGACTAATTTTATGCCATGAAAATCAATATCAAACGATTTGAGGAACTGTCAACCACAGAGCTATATGAGATTCTACGCTGTCGTGCGGAGGTATTTGTCGTAGAGCAAAACTGTCCGTATCAGGATCTCGACATGGCCGACATGCACTCTACACATGTCTATATCGAAGACAACGGCAGGATAAAATCATATCTGAGAGTCATTGATCCGGGCATAAAATATCCGTCGGCGGCATCCATTGGCCGCGTACTGACCATGAGAGAATACAGAGGCGCGGGACTGACACGCCTGCTCATGGACGAGGCCATAAAAATAGCCCGAAGCATGTCGCCAAGGATAGAAATCGAAGCACAAAGCTATTTATGCGATTTCTATAAGTCTCTGGGCTTTGTCGAAGCATCGGGCGAGTTCATGCTTGACGGAATCCCGCATTTAAGCATGACAATGGGATGATTTAGTTTATGGAAAAGCTACCCTCCATACAGAAAACAAACCTATTCGCCCACCTCCCGACAGCAGGCACACAGATGCAGTCATAACCAAGATCAAAATTACATTATGGAAAAATTCAACGGTATCAGATACAACTCCCGCTGGGACAGTTCAACGTGGCTTATCATAGCCATAACAATGGTCTGCTGTGTGATTCCGTGTTTTCTTGATGACGGAATCGTCCCGATAATCATCTGCTCGATGATGTTGGTATTTATAATAGTAGCGTTTCGCAGCGTCTATTACAAAATCGATGGCGACAGACTGGTGGTTTATCAATTTTTTATCCCTACAGCCTATCCCATCGACAAAATCAAGGAAATACGAAAGACAAAAAGTATCCTTTCAGCCCCAGCCACATCCCTTACCAACCGGCTGGCGGTGACATTCACCGAAAGGAAGGTACTGAAAAGCTCAATGCCTCTGATAATCTCCCCGGTGCGCAGAGAGGAGTTCATCAGCCACATTCTTTCAATCAATCCCGACATCATGGTAAATCTCGACAACAGGACATCATCCGATTGAACAGCGACACCACGACCGCCGACACCCACACACAACAATCACGTCAGATTTCACCCCGGAGACAAATGGATGACAGAGAAAGCGGTGCGGAGTTTTTTACATGTATTTTCACCGGCACATGGATATTTTTCAATATAAATAGGTATTATTTCCAAATAATTGCTATCTTTGCAGACTGAAATAAACTAAGCTGCAAAAACGAAGATAAACCTATCAAGCTGAAAAATACGAACAATTTATGAATCCAATCAAAAAAACCATCGAGCTGCCCGACGGTCGCACCATTACACTCGAGACCGGCAAGTTAGCAAAGCAGGCCGATGGAGCGGTAGAACTGCGCATGGGCAACACAATGCTCCTTGCGACAGTAGTAACGGCCAAAGAGGCCGGTGAGGGGGTTGACTTCATGCCCCTCCAAGTAGAGTATAAAGAAAAATTTTCATCTAACGGACGTTTTCCCGGAGGATTTCTCAAACGTGAAGGCCGCGCGAGCGACTACGAAATCCTGACATCCCGCCTCGTAGACCGAGTGCTCCGTCCACTTTTCCCCGACAATTACCATGCCGACACCATCGTGCAGGTGACCATGTACTCCTCAGACGGAGTCGACATGCCCGACGCTCTCGCCGGACTTGCCGCATCGGCCGCCATCGCAGTGAGCGACATACCTTTCAACGGTCCGATTTCGGAAGTGCGCGTAGCCCGCATCAACGGTGAGTTTGTAATCGACCCCACTTTCGAACAGCTTGAAAAGGCAGATATGGAACTCATGGTAGGAGCTACCTACGACAACATCATGATGGTTGAAGGCGAAATGAACGAAGTATCGGAAGCCGACCTCCTTGCCGCACTCCGTGCTGCTCATGATGCCATCAAGGTTCAGTGCAAGGCCCAGATGGAACTTGCCGAAGAAGTAGGCTCAACCGTAAAACGCGAATATTGCCACGAGACAAACGACGAAGAACTCCGCAAGGACGTGCACGACAAGTGCTACGACAAGGCATACGCCATCGCCAAGACCGGCAGCGCCGACAAGCACTGGCGTCAGGAGAGCTTCGACAAGATTTGCGAAGAATATCTCGAATCACTCCCCGAAGAGGAGCGCGAAGAGAAGAAGGCCATGGTAAAGCGCTACTATCACGATGTCGAGAAAGAAGCGATGCGTCGCTGCGTGCTCGACGAAGGTATCCGTCTCGACGGACGCAAGACCACAGAAATCCGTCCTATCTGGTGTGAGGTTGACTACCTTCCCGGACCTCACGGATCGGCAGTGTTCACCCGTGGCGAGACCCAGTCGCTCGCAACAGTGACCCTCGGTACAAAACTCGACGAAAAGATTCTCGACGATGTGCTCAACCAAGGCCGCGAACGCTTCCTCCTCCACTATAACTTCCCCCCCTTCTCGACCGGCGAAGCACGCGCACCCCGTGGCGTAGGCCGTCGTGAAGTAGGACACGGAAACCTCGCACACCGCGCACTCAAGCGCATGTTCCCCGATGATTTCCCCTACGTATGCCGTATCGTCAGCGACATCCTTGAATCAAACGGATCGTCGTCAATGGCAACAGTATGCGCAGGCACACTCTCACTCCTCGACGCAGGCGTGAAGATGAAACGCCCTGTCAGCGGTATCGCAATGGGTCTCATCTCCGACGGCGAGAAGTATGCAATCCTTTCCGACATTCTCGGTGACGAGGACCATCTCGGCGACATGGACTTCAAGGTTACAGGTACACGCAACGGTATCACTGCAACCCAGATGGACATCAAGGTCGACGGCCTCAGCTATGAAATCCTTGAAAAAGCTCTCAACCAAGCCAAGGAAGGACGTCTGCACATTCTCGATAAGATTCAGGAAACCATCCCCGCACCCCGCGAGGACTACAAGCCCCACGTGCCACGTATCGTCACCATGCTCATCCCCAAAGAGCTTATCGGTGCTGTCATCGGCCCGGGCGGAAAAATCATCCAAGGCATTCAGGAAGCCAGCGGTGCTACTGTCAGCATAGACGAAATCCCCGAAGGCGGCTATATCGAAATCGCGGCAGCCAACAAACCTTCAATCGACAAGGCCCTTGAAATGATCAATGCCATCGTCGAACTTCCCGAAGAGGGCAAGGTTTACCACGGCAAGGTGCGCTCGATACTTGAATTCGGCGCGTTCGTTGAATTCATGCCCAACCGCGACGGTCTGCTCCACATCTCCGAAATCTCATGGGACCGCCTCGAAAACATGGAGGCATCAGGACTCAAGGAAGGTGACGAAGTTGACGTGAAGCTCATCGAAATCGATAAGAAAACTGGTAAATACCGTCTGTCAATGCGTGCACTCCAGCCCAAACCCGAAGGTTATGTGGAACGCGAGCGTGCACCCCGTGGCGAGCGCGGACCGCGCCGTGACGGAGACCGTCCACGCCGCGACGGAGACCGCAATGACCGTCCACGCCGCGATGACCGTGGCGAACGCGGACCGCGTCGTGACAACAATAACTACGGCGGCCCAAGAAATTAATCCGAACGTTGACTTATCACATCATATCAACCACTGATTAAAATCAATCACGCCCTTAGTTAACCAAATTTTATAATTTACCATTGAATCAACGCCCCGGCGAGTCCCCGACACACGGGAGCTCGCCGTTTTTTTAACTGAAAGAATCTATCGGAAGCTATGTCTACACATTATTATAATAACAACCCAACATCCGCTCTGAACAAGACAGACAACGTACACATCGTTGTCGCCGCAGGGAGCGGCTCACGCTACGGAGGAAATCTGCCCAAACAGTTTTGTGACCTCGCCGGACGCCCACTGCTCATGACTACACTCGAACGTCTCCACTCCTGCACTCCGGAATGGAAACTGATTGTGGTACTCAGCACCGACATGACCGACGAATGGCTCGGAATGTGCAAGGACAACAGCTTCACTCTCCCGCATATCATTGTCAACGGAGGAGCGACGAGAGCCCACAGTGTCAAAAACGCACTTTCGATTATCCCGCAGGACTCCTCAGGGCTGATCAGCATCCACGATGCGGCCCGTCCGGTGATTACACCGAGTCTAATATCCGCTATAATCGACGGTGTGGAAGGGTGTGACGGAGCGCTCCCGGCCTGCGCTGTCACAGATTCAATCAGACTTGTAGGAACTGACGGAAACTCTTCGGCCGTCGACAGGTCGAAACTCCGCGCGGTGCAGACTCCTCAGATATTCCCTGCCGACAAACTCCTCAAAGCCTACGGACAGGAACTCCTGCCTGTATTCACAGACGATGCTTCGGTCATGGAAGCCGCCGGATATACAAATCTGCGCCTCGTCGACGGCGATCCACACAACATCAAGGTAACCAATCCCGGCGACATGGCAATAGCCGAACTCTATCTCTCACTCATCTGAACAATCTCCCTGATTGCAATCGAACAGCAATCACAACCACTCTAAACAAAAATAAGAAAGCACCTATGAACGGACTGCGAAGAATGGACATTAAATTCCTGCGCGGAATAGGGCCGAAACGAGCCGAACTTCTCGAAAAGAATCTCGGCATAAAGACCTATCATGACCTCCTCTTCCATTTCCCTACCCACTATATAGACCGCCGGTCGATATACCGCATCATAGATTTTGCCGGCGAGGATATGCCATCGCTTCAGGTCAAAGGCAAATTCATCAGTTTCACCGTGCAGGGCGAAGGAGCAAAGACGCGCCTTGTCGGTCTTTTTTCTGACGGAAGCGCGGTGATGGAGGTGGTGTGGTTTCAACGCATCAAGACACTGCGGCAGCTCTATCACACGGCCACGGAATACATCCTGTTTGGCAAACCGTCAAATTTCAACGGACGCTGGAGCATGGTGCATCCGGAAGTCGACACACCTGAGGCAGCAAGCGCCCAAGGTGGATTCAGGGGCGTATACCCTCTTACCGAACAGCTCCGCAACCGAGGATTCTCATCGAAGACATTCTCAACAGCCGTCAGCGACATCCTGTCGGGCATACGGGAGATGGCCGAAACGCTTCCTCCGGAAATCATCAGCCGCCACAGGCTTATCGGAATCAGGGAAGCCATATCGGCCATCCATAGCCCGCAGTCGCCGGCTCAGCTCGAACAGGCACGCCTGCGTCTGAAATTCGAGGAGCTGTTTTATCTCCAGCTCGATATCCAGCGCTATGCACGTAAACGCAATTCAGCCATACAAGGCTTTCATTTCCCGCGCATAGGCCATTTTTTCAATACGTTTTATTCGGAATTCCTGCCTTTTCCCCTCACAAACGCCCAGAAAAGGGTAATAAAAGAGATACGTGCCGATATGGCGACAGGACGGCAGATGAACCGTCTGCTGCAAGGCGATGTAGGCTCAGGCAAGACCCTCGTGGCACTCCTCTGTATGCTGATAGCGCTCGACAACAATACACAGGCATGTCTTATGGCCCCGACTGAAATCCTTGCGACGCAGCATTTCGAGACAATAACCAAACTTGTGTCGGCGATGGGTATAAATGTCAGGCTCCTGACCGGCTCAACCCGAAAAAAGGAACGCGCCGTTATTCACGAACAGTTGTCGGACGGCTCGCTCCACATACTGATCGGTACACATGCCGTCATCGAGGACAATGTGCGCTTCCACAATCTCGGATTCATCGTCATAGACGAGCAACACCGTTTCGGAGTGGCCCAGCGTGCACGCCTGTGGACAAAAAATGTCATCGCGCCACACGTGCTTGTCATGACTGCCACACCTATTCCCCGCACACTTGCAATGACTGTCTACGGAGATCTTGACGTGTCGGTCATCGACGAGCTTCCGCCCGGCCGCAAACCGGTTGTCACCCTCCTGCGCTATGAGGAGGATAGATTCAAGACATATCAGGGCATCGGACGGCAGCTCCGGCTCGGGCGGCAGGTCTACATCGTCTACCCTCTCATCAAGGAAAATGAGAAGCTTGACCTGAAGTCGCTCGAAGACGGCTATGAGAATATCTGCGAGACTTTCCGCGATTATAAGGTGGCTTTCGTTCACGGCCAGATGAAGCCGCAGGAAAAAGAGTATCAGATGAATCTTTTTGCCTCGCATGAGGCCCACATCCTTGTAGCCACTACGGTGATAGAAGTAGGCGTAAATGTGCCAAACGCAACCACCATGCTCATTGAAAACGCCGAACGTTTCGGACTCTCGCAACTCCATCAGTTGCGCGGACGTGTTGGGCGTGGCGAGGGCCAGAGTTATTGTATACTCATGTCGAAACGCAAGATAGCCAAAGACACCCGCAAACGCCTTGAGCTGATGACATCGACCACCGACGGTTTTGCCATCGCCGAGGCTGACATGCAAATGCGCGGACCGGGCGACATCGAAGGGACAATGCAGAGTGGCATACCGATTGACCTCCATATAGCCGACCTCGCGACCGACGGACAGATAGTACAGCTCGCACGCGACACCGCATGCACTATACTCGACTCAGACCCCGACCTCCAGAGTCCGGCAAATGCACTCATCCGTTCGCAACTGAACCTGCTGACAACACGCATCAGAGACTGGTCAAGAATCTCGTGAAGCAGACTGTGCCCAATAGCTGATTTAAGTGCTCAAACCTCCCGTGCTGGAGATGGCGTCAACACGCTAACTTGGCTAAGAATCAACTTTTTGTCATCATAAAACGGCTGAAAAAGTCAAGTCTTAGACCCGATTTTAACATTTCGGTAAAATTAGGTCAAAGGCTTGACTTTTTTTAATGTCTTTTAGCGCTCTGAGATAGTTCAAAGCATGGTTTCAGTTGTTTTAATAGTGTAAGTAAAGATAAAGAAGCTCAAAGCAGGAAAATCTAAATTTACATCCCTCGTCCTCTTTATTGGGTTGTGAAACCAGATACTGAGGCTCTCATAAATAAATAGTTGAAACGTGAGGGGAGGAGTTAGGACTGATGTCTTAACTCCTCCTTTGTTGCGATATATTGAAATATTCAGTAACTTCGCACCGACCAATCAATCGTCTAAAAAACAGTAACGCACCATGAATCTCATCAATCTGAAAACAATAATAGGAAGTATCGCTCTGCTTGCCGCCTTGACCGCTCAAGCTAATCTCCCTAATGACTTGCCACCGAGTAATGCCGATAATGCCGACACCGTTGAGCAGCACCGCGTCGGGCTGCGTGACAGCATTCTCGCCAATATCCACGGCGCAAAGATTTCAGAACATGAATTTGATATCCTAAATTTCGGGGCAAAAGGCGACGGAGTGAAAGACTGTCTGCCCGCTTTCAGAAAGGCTATCGCCAAAGCGGAGAAAGCAGGTGGCGGCCGCATAACCGTCCCCGCAGGGACGTATTGTCTCCGCGGGCCTCTCACTCTTGTGAGCAACCTGTGCATCGATCTTGCCGAAGGGGCAGTCCTCAGGTTTGATCCCTCACCGGAACTATATCCGATCGTCAATACAAGCTGGGAGGGTACTTATCTCTATAACTATTCCCCCATGATTTACGGCTACGGACTGCACGATGTGGCCATAACAGGCAAAGGGCTGATTGACGGAAATGCAATGACGACATTCGCGACGTGGCGCAAAGACCAGAAACCGGCTCAGGCGCGAAGCCGCGACATGAACCACAATAATATTCCGGTCAGCGAGCGGCGATTTGGCCAAGGAGACTGGCTGCGCCCTCATCTGATACAGCTCTACCGCTGCACGGGTGTGACGCTTGAAGGCGTAAAAATCATCAATTCCCCTTTCTGGTGCATCCATCTGTTGCAATGTGAGGATGCTGTATGTCGTTCGCTCCGTTATGATGCAAAGCTTGTCAACAATGACGGAATAGATCCTGAGTCATCACGCAATCTGCTCATTGAGGACATCTATTTTGATAACGGCGACGACAATATAGCCATAAAAAGCGGACGTGACAACGACGGATGGACAACCGGGATTCCTTGCGAGAACATAGTCATTCGCAACTGTCATTTCAAGGGACTGCACGCGGTGGTCATCGGCAGCGAAATGTCGGGCGGCGTCCGAAACGTGATTATCGAGGACTGTGACTATGCCGGATATTGCAAACGCGGGCTATATGTCAAGACAAATCCCGATCGTGGAGGTTTTGTAAACGGTATATATATCAACAACTGTAAATTCGGAGAAGTCGAAGACCTGTTTTATGTGACAAGCCAATATGCAGGCGAGGGTCTTACGAGCACTAACTATTCCGACATCAGCGATATTCATATCAATGGACTGAGCTGCACTAAAGCATCGGCGGCAGCCCTTGTACTTCAAGGAACACGACAGAGACCTATCAGAAATGTGAGTCTCAACAACATCTCCGTCGGAGAAGCACGGACGGGAATCAGTTTCAGCAACACTTCGGATGTGCGTATAGGCGAATGCCACATAGGACCGTCGGCCGGAGTCCCCACTCAAGTTTCTGCCAAAGACAAGATATTCGAATGAAAGCCTCTACCCTATCCCGACACAAACGGTCACAAACGGTAATAAGCAATTACAAATGGCAATAATGCGGTCATAAACGGGAACAGACAGCTACAAACGGCAACAATCAAGAAAAACCGAAAAAAAATTCACTCACACCGGTCAAAATATTTGGCAAAACAAAAAAAGATTACTAACTTTGTCCTCGCAAAGCCCAGGTGGCGGAATGGTAGACGCGCTCGTTTCAGGTGCGAGTGCTGCGAGGCGTGCAGGTTCGAGTCCTGTTCTGGGCACAACAACCCTTTGATAATCAATTGATTATCAAAGGGTTTCTTATTTCCAAGGTGTACTAAAAGTGTACTCAATGCGAAAGTGTACTGCAATAGTCAGCTACAAAAAGAAAGAAACGACGAAACCTTTTACGCTTGATATTTTATCGACCGGAATAACTTTTCATATCGGGATATGGCAACATTCTTAGCCCGATGCCGAACCATGCGCCACTCGAAAGCTCGTTAAGAAGATTGTGCAGTTTCATATCAGACTTGATTTTGATGCGGCAACCACATAGTTTGATTGCACACAACAAATATTGATGTCGTGATTCTATTATCTCAACATCGTAGAAGCTCGTCGTCTAAAATCCGGTGTTGTCTGCAAATTCCGATGTGTCAATTAAAATCCCCCAATTATAACCTGTCTTTTCGGATAATGGAACTTGGTTTATCTTTTCTGAGTTTCGCATCAGATAGCCAAACATCATATAGCCTTTATAACCGAATAGCGATTCCGGGCTTTTGGTATGTTGCCAAGCCCGGTCATTGCCAAATTAGACTGCCGAATGCCATAGCCGGATAAGAGAGCCATGCTATTGGCTAACCTAATTTTGAATAAACCCAGCAAATATAGCCGTCGCTTTGCCTATAAAACCATGCACACAGCAGTCTTGGATATAACAACGAAAGTTATCGTTAACCCCCACAGGGGAAAGTGTGCTCCCCAAGCCGGGTTTTATATGGCAAGTTTACGCCAAAGTGGCATCATTTGGATGCAGCCCCTTTTGAGAAGCCTTGTGGACGAATCCACGGCTTCTAAATTGCGGAAAATCTACATTCGGGAGCTTGCTCTGATCTCGCCGATTCGGCAACTCCTTACGCCGTTTTCGGCGGAAGGGGGTATTAGGCTACCCCGATACCGGGTAATGCGGCAACAGCCTTCTTTCGCGCAAGCGCATTGGTTCCTGTCAATAGTTTCTATCAAGAGTGACGCCGTGCGCCTCGCATTGGTAGAAAAATGTTGCGATTGTTACCTTTCGGGTCGTTCTGAGTAGGTTTGTGTACTTCGTATCGGTTTTTGCACGGTCATATCCCGGATACACAGAGCTGACTGCATGAAAAAACTCGCGTCCGGCTTCACCAAGATTCGCTAATGCCATGCCAATTTCAATCCAATTGCTATATCCGTCTGTGAGGTCTATTCCCCGTCTCACAACTTCTTCGGTTAGTCGAGCTACTTTATCAAGTGTTTCTTCCGGGCTTCCATTCCACGTGCGCTGTCCCATTATCGCTGTCGTTTTTGTCAGATTATGTTTGGGAATAGTTATCGCATCAATTATGCGGAAAGGCTCGGCATTGTCATTGATATACGGTTCCGAATCGAGAGTTGCAAAGCGAAGCCGTTTCACATCCTTGCATTGTCCGTCTATGACAATACCTAAACGTGATCTGAACAGTCGTTGCAAGGCGAGAAAATGTCCGAGATGGTTTTCGGAATGCGTCAACAGAAAGATGGCGAAGCAGCCGTTACCGCTCGCCGAAATGGCGCAATATGCCACTTCCGCAACTTTGCAAACCTCGGCTTTCAATTCGGCACCGCTTCCAAATCCGGGATTGTCCTGCCCGTCAATGTCTATGCAAATAAGCCCGGTATGTTCGAAGGCATCATCAGCCTTCCGGCCGTTCGGACAGATTGCCGAAATGGTAGCGCACTGCAGACAGGATTTTAGTCGGGTGCGCTCAGACTTGTACTCCGTCATTCGGATTTGTTGGATGAGTTGATGCGATGACGCATCATTAAGGAATTTGGCAAGAGATGAGACACGACCATTAGTCGATGTGACACTTTCAAATACCGTTATAGGAGTTTCAAGAATATTCATGGGTGAATTAAAATTGTCATGTTCTGCCCTATGTCCTACGTCCTGCCGAAAGGCTCTTGAACAGGACATAGGACATAGGACTTTCTATTCATTTAGCCATCGTCTGACTTGGCGAGGATCTACGCCAATCGCTTCTGCCAGCTTAGATTTAATTAAATGCGGAAATCTGCTTTCCAATAAAAGCAACAGTTCTTTGTTGGTGAGTTGCGGAGTTGTATTAGTCGAACCAATTATATCGGTCAGCATACGGAGTTGGGATGCCTGTGAATAGTATGCCATATCCACCGCCCAACTCATCTGCTCCGCAGTGACTACAGCCGGTTGATTTCCTTGCTCGATGGCGTTCATCACGCACGCTATTCCCGCAAGTTGCAAAACGTAGATTCTCAACTTACCCCAGATGGATGCCTCGTAATCTGTTGCTGATGCTTCATCTGCCAGGATAGAGTTTTCAACGAAACGGCAATATACATCTATTGCCGACCCGGAAGCGGTTATCACCGATTTCGCCACATTGTTATATGTGTCGCTGATGAGCTTGTCCCACGCCTCAGCTATAACAAGGTCAATGGTCACCGCCTCCGGCGATTTCCGCGCCGTGCGTTTTGGCATCTCTGTGGGATAGAATGCCAGGAAACGGTTGAGGAATCCCATCGACAGAAATTTCGGATTGTCAAATGTCGGTTTCAACATCCCTGGCTGAATACCGCTCACCCATGAGTAAAACGGAGCCTTTATAACTTTCAGCCCTTCGCTTTTGCGATTGGTCGTCAATGGAGTGCAGTCACGAAGGGATAGCAATGCGCTCAATTCGCCACTGCTGCCGTATCGCCCTATGTCGCCAATTGTTGCCGTCAGTTCTTCGCGGCTGTTGAGAAGACCGTGTGGATTATCTTCAAGTGCCTGATTACGTGCTTCGGGTGTGGAATCCTCAATCAGAATCTGGCTTGTCTTGGGAAGTGGTTTATCGTTGCCGGCTGCTCTCTCGGCTTTTACGGCTTCCACCTTCGCACTGTATTCATCAAACAGTCGATTGTTGATTTTGTACAACGGTGCATAGATATCTTTCATTGGCGCTGTCTTGTTGGCTGTGCTCCGACCAATCATCATTACCCACAGGTTGAGCCGATTGCTATAACCGTAGGCATCAAGAACAATCCGGTTTCCGATGGCTATGCTTGCAGCTCCAAGTGCAGGACCGAGAGCAAAGTCAATGGCTGCCTGACGTTTCTCCGACACCTCACGAATCATCCTCTGCATCGTTGACGGGAGTCCGTAGATAGGTGGTGACAGTTCCGCATTGAAAGAGATAACCTCGGCGCACATCACTTCCTGGTTTTGAGACAATAGGCATTCGCCCGTTGCGCGATTTCAGCCTTTGTAGATATTCTTCCGGCAAGAATCCATGCCTCAAGTTCGCTTCGCTTGAAGTAACACCGTTTGCCTGTCGGCTTGTAATGGGGAATAGCCTGTGCGCTCGTCTGTTTGTAGAGATAGCTTTTCGACACACTGAGAAATTCAGCTGCTTCCTCGATAGTAAGGATTTCTTTGAGGGTTGAGACAGGCGCCGCGTTGGGAGACTGACTTGATTGAAGATTTGAATTGTCCGCCATGATATGATGTATTAGCGGTTATGGTCGTCGGGGAAGTGTTGCAGGCATTCCCGTGTTCACCATCTGAAAAGATGTCTCTGCAATTGACATCGTATCAATACAACGGCAAATTATGCAAATAGATTGTAGCATAAAAGCCTGTCATCCAGATATTCACAAACTTTACAAATGGGGCTGTTATTTATATATGCCCCTTTTCCCTACCATTCACCAACTTGCTCCGAAAACCATATAAATATCAGCCTCTTTTACAAACAATTTTTACCAACCGCGCCGATATTTATATACTGTCATTTATGCGCTTATGTTTCTCAGCATATTTTATTGCCATATCGGAATTTATCACTAAATTTGCATAATTCGCAAATCAGAAGGCAATGGCAAAATACATAAACCGATTAAAAGTAGTTCTTGCTGAGCAACACAAGACCAACCTTTGGCTTGCCAAGGAGCTTGGAAAAGACCCTGCAACCGTTTCCAAATGGTGTACCAATACAGCACAGCCATCCTTGGAGACTTTGACGTATATTGCAGAATGTCTTAATGTGGATATTCGGTCGTTGCTTAACAGCACTAATGAGACAGCGATGGCATGTGAACCCTCAGCATCTTACGGCGAGCAATGAGTAAATTTAATGAAGCGACACGGGTCCAGATGCCTGCAATGGTGCATCTTACCCGACTTGGATATAAATATTTCGGTAAGATTTCAGAAGAGGATGCCGGTAAGGTTTATGACCCATCTACAAACATTCTTCTTGAAGTATTTGAGTCTCAATTCGTTCGACTCAATCCCGATTCGGCAATATCAGCGAAACAGATGCTTCAGGACATTCGCAATGATTTGAAGAACGATGATCTCGGACGGGCTTTTTATCAGCGTCTCAAAGCGGTATCTCCTGTAAAACTCATTGACTTCGAGAATCCGGCAAACAATACTTTCCATTTCACAGCTGAATTCACCTGCAAGAATGGTCAGGACGAGTTCCGCCCGGATATTACTCTATTTGTAAATGGTCTTCCATTAGTATTCATCGAAGTCAAGAAGCCTAATAACAGCGGTGGAATGGTGGCGGAAAGCAGGCGTATGAATCTTCAGCGGTTCCCTAACAATCGTTTCCGCTCATTTATCAATATTACCCAGTCGATGATTTTCTCCAATAACATGGAATATGATGCGATGGGTGGTATTGTACCATTGCAGGGTGCGTTCTATTGTACAGCAGCGCGTGAGTCTGCCCCGTTTAACTGTTTTAGGGAAGAGAATCGTTCCAATGCCGATGTTGCGCCATATAATCGGAATTATCCATATAAACCGATAGATAAAGAGGTAGAGAAAAAGATTCTAAAGGATTTCAACTGTCAGGTAATCCATACAACCCCTGAGTATAAGACAAATCTCGACACGAACACACCGACCAACCGAATCCTTACCTCAATGTGTTCTCCGGAGCGTCTGCTATTCATTCTTCGGTATGGCATTGCTTACGTTAAATCAGAACGAGAGGTTGACGGCAAGATTGAGATAACAGACCAGAAGCACATTATGCGTTATCAACAGATGTTTGCTTCAATGGCTATATGCGAGCATCTCGACAAGGGGGCTAAAGCCGGTGTGGTATGGCATACGCAGGGCAGCGGAAAGACAGCCCTGTCTTATCATCTCTCATATATCCTCAATGATTATTTTGCCCGACAGGATAAAGTCGCCAAGTTCTATTTTATAGTTGACCGTCTTGACCTTCTCGAACAGGCCACACAAGAGTTTGAAGCCCGTGGACTTGTCGTGACTACAGCCAATTCCCGCAAGGAATTGATGGAACAGTTCCGCAATAATCAGTCCCAACAGGGAGCCTCCGGCAAGCAAGAGATAACTGTTGTCAACATACAGCGTTTCGCTGAGGACAAGGAAAAGGTTAAACTGCCGGACTACGCCACAAATCTTCAACGCATCTTTATTCTTGATGAAGCGCACAGAGGCTACCGCCCAGGCGGTTGCTTTCTCGCCAACCTTTTTGAAGCAGACCCCAACTCAATAAAGATTGCGCTAACTGGCACTCCACTTCTGAAAGAAGAGAAAGCAACAGCCAGTGTTTTTAATGAGTATTTCCACACATATTATTATGACCGCTCAATCGCAGACGGTTATACATTGAAGATAATACGTGAGGAAATCGAAACGTCTTACAAGGAGAAACTCACAGCAGTGCTTGATAAACTTGATCAGCTCGTGCAGAAAAAAGATGTGCAGAAAGCCACTATTATAGAGCATGAGAACTATGTCAAGGAACTGATACGATATATCATTACCGACCTGTCTCGTTTCCGTCGTCAGCATGGAGATGAGACTCTTGCCGGTATGATTATCTGTGAAACCAGCGGACAGGCAAGAAATCTTGCACTGTATTGGGACGAAGTGCAGCGAGAGATGAACAAAGACGCCTCTTTCCCGACCCATCTGAAAGCCCGTCTAATCCTTCACGACACAGACGACAAGGAAACTCGAAAACAGATTGTCAAGGATTTCAAAAAGAATATGACAGTCGATGTGCTCATAGTCTTCAATATGCTTTTGACCGGTTTTGATGCGCCCCGACTCAAACGCCTATACTTCGGGCGTAAGCTCAAGGACCACAACCTCCTTCAGGCACTTACCCGCGTAAACCGACCTTATAAAAACAATCGTTACGGCTACGTTATTGACTTTGCCGACATCAAGCGAAATTTTGATGAGACCAATGAGGCATACCTTCAGGAACTCAATCGCTTTAATGACCCGCAGGATGATGACACCGGTATTACTGATACTTTCACACAAGTTATCGAGAATCCACAGGAGATACTTGATACCATGCGTGACATCCATGATGTACTCTTTGATTATACGGTTGACAATGTAGAGGAATTCAGTTCGGAAGTCTCGACTATTCAGGATAAAGAAGTGCTTCTGAAACTCAAAAAGGCACTCGAAGCAGCCCGAGACTGCGGAAACCTTGTGCGCACTTTCGGCGATGACGACCTCAAGGAGAAGTTCTCTCATGTAGAACTGACTAAACTCCCCGACATGCTCAAGGAGGTGCAGCATCATATCACCATTATAAATCAGAAGGAAGCGTTTAATGCCGATGAGCAGACCACAGTACTGGTAAACGAGGCAATGCAGGATATTGAGTTTACATTCTCCAAGATTGGCGAGGAAGAGTTGAAACTCATTTCCGGTGGGCGTGAACTTCAGGACAAGTGGCGTGACACTATACGTGCCTTCCTTGACAATATCGACCCCGATGACCCTGAATTCATTACTCTGAGAGAGGCATTTACTGAACGCTTCAAGGAGCATGGGTTCGTTATCGACTCAATTGCAAAATTCAACGAGGAGACAGCCGAACTTGACAAGATAATTGGAAGGCTGAAAGATATACAACGTGCAAACAAGGCGTTGTTGGGCAAATATAACGGTGATGCCAAATTTGCCAGAGTCCACAAACGTATCCGTGAGATAAACGGAGAACGAAAGGCTCAGGAGAAGAAGCCTATATTCACTTTCAGCGACTACGAAATCTGCGTAATACTCAATATGATAAAAGAAGATGTTGACCAACGTGTCTATGACAAGAACGACATCCTCAAAAAGGATGCCTACTTCGAGCAGACAGTCTTGCAGATTGTGGCCAACATGCTTTCACATTTCCCGCAAATCAGCGATGATGCCACTCTTGATGACTACAACTTTGTCAAGAACGGTATTGCCCGCCAGTATCTCAACCAATATAATGCCACTTATGCGGCATGTTAATTACCGACAATGGATCTGAAAGAAAAAACCATACGTCTTATAGACGACCTCAAAGCCACCTGCCAGTCTTACGGACTCGGCAACGACGGAAACGAATACAAGATTATCACGCAGATATTCCTGTATAAGTTTCTCAATGACAAGTTCGGCTACGAACTCAAAAAATCAAAGAGTCCTGTTGCAAAGAAAATCAGTGAGGCCGAGCACTGGGAACTCGCCTATGCCGGACTCGGCGATGCTGAACGTGAACTGCTGATGGTGTTCCTTCCACCGGAGTCGCTGAAACTCCAGCCGCAGCATCTTCTTTACACACTCTGGAACAATCAGAGCAAAGGAAACTTCGATGAGATTTTCGATGCCACCATGACCGACATCGCCGAACAGAACATTGAAATCTTCTCGACGCAGACCACCCAGAATACAAAAATTCCGCTCTTTGAGCGTCTGACACCCTACGTTACCGACATTGACCAGCGTCCGGCATTTGCCCGCGCATTGGTTGACAAACTTGTCGGATTCTCATTTGAGGAAGCATTCTCTGATGAAAAGGGATATGACTTCTTTGCCACCATCTTTGAATACCTAATCAAAGATTACAATACAGCCGGAGGTGGTAAATATGCCGAATACTATACACCCCATGCCATCGCCACTATTATGGCCCGTCTGCTTGTGAACGAGGATGACGACCTGCACAACATCGAGGCATACGATCCTTCGGCAGGAACCGGCACTCTGCTTATGGCACTGGCACATCAGATTGGCAACAGCAAATGCACCATCTTTGCTCAGGATATTTCGCAGCGAAGCAATAAAATGCTGAAATTGAATCTGCTTCTCAACGGACTTGTGTCTTCGCTCGACCATGCAGTGCAAGGTGATACCCTTGTGTCGCCCTACCACAAGAACGATGAAGGGACAGCCATCCGTCAGTTTGACTATGTGGTTTCCAATCCACCTTTCAAGATGGACTTTGCCGACACCCGCGAAAAGATTGCAGCTCAACCGGCACGATTCTGGGCGGGTGTTCCTAATGTGCCCGCCAAGAAAAAGGAAAGTATGGCGATATATACATGCTTTATCCAGCATGTAATCAACTCTTTGAAACCTAATGGCAAAGGTGCGATAGTTATTCCCACGGGCTTTATTACTGCCAAGTCGGGAATCGAGAACAAGATATTGAAACATATCGTTGACAACAAGATTATTCATGGCGTTGTGTCGATGCCCTCGAATGTGTTTGCAAACACCGGGACAAATGTTTCGGTATTGTTCTTCGACAATTCCAAATCTTCCGATAAGGTAATCCTTATTGACGCTTCCAAACTCGGCGAAGAATACAAGGAGGGAAACAATCAGAAGAAACGCCTTCGTGCAAAAGAAATCGACAAGATTGTAACTATTTTCCGTAACCGTGAAGCAGAGGATGGGTTCTCTGTTGCCGTAACCTACGATGAAATCAAGGAGAAGGGCTACTCGCTTTCAGCCGGTCAATATTTCGACATTAAGATTGAATATGTTGATATAACGGAGGAGGAATTCAATCGGCGCATGGCTGACTATGAGACCAAGCTGACTGAAATGTTTGCAGAAAGCCATCGTCTGGAGGCAGAGATTCTGGCGCAACTGAAATCCCTTAAATTCGACAGCTGAAATAATGGCAAAAGAAATACAATTTATTCTATATAATCTGCCTGACAATTCGGGAACTGTACAGGCTATTGTCCAAGATGAGACTATTTTTCTTACTCAAAAAGCAATGGCAGAGCTGTTTGGCGTAGAAGTTAACACTATCAATTATCATTTGAAAGAGATATTCTCGATTGGTGAATTGATTGAGGAAGCAACTATTCGAAAAATTCGAACAGTTCAGACAGAAGGTAATCGTCAAGTCGAACGCGAAAGAGCTTTCTATAACCTTGATGCGATTATCAGCGTTGGATATCGTGTTAATAGTCAACGAGCAACGCTATTCAGGCAATGGGCAACTCGCGTACTGAATGAATTTATCCGCAAGGGGTTCGTGCTTGACGACGACCGTCTTAAGCAGGGTAATGCAGTGTTCGGGCGCGATTATTTCCGTGAACTCTTGGAGCGTGTGCGCTCTATCCGTGCCAGTGAGCGTCGCATCTGGCAGCAGATAACCGACATCTATGCCGAATGTAGTATTGACTATGACCGTTTGGCCCCGACTACCAAAGAGTTCTATGCAATGGTGCAGAATCGCTTCCATTACGCCATAACAGGGCATACTGCCGCAGAAATCATCCATGCCGGAGCTGACCATACAAAGCCGCACATGGGCTTGACAACGTGGAAGTATGCACCTGAAGGACGCATCCTGAAATCGGATGTTTCCATTGCCAAGAATTATCTGACGGAGAAGGAAATCCGCTCGCTTGAACGAACTGTTACCTCTTACTTCGACTATATCGAAGGACAGATTGAGCGTGGAAATGTCTTCAACATGGAGCAGTTCGCGGCAAGCGTCAACAAATTCCTTACGTTCAACGACTATAAGATTCTTCCTAATCGGGGTAGTATCTCGGCTGCGCAAGCCAAAGCAAAGGCAGAAGCCGAATACGACCTCTTCAACCCAACCCAGCAAATAGACTCCGATTTCGACAAAGAAATCCGAGGTATGCTCGATAAATAATCGTTATGGAGAATTATATCGCATGGGTGACATTATTAAGCCCAATAATTAGTGTAATTGCAATTATAGTTGCACTATTTGTGGCTCGTAGTTCCTCGAAAGATGCACGTGAGCAAATTAAGTCAATACGCAATTTACTTGATGTTTTCGTTGCAGCTAACAATCTGGATATAGTTGAAGCACAACGAAAGTATCAACAGCAACTCCGCGAATTAAATAATATGATTGAAGATGCGCAAATGGAAGTTGATATAGTAAATCCCTTTGTTGGAGGAGTAAGAATTGAACGCATTATGGACACACAAGAAAAAGCACGACAGATAGACCGTTTGAATCAATTATTAACCAAGCGAAAGGAAATCGAGATTAACATTTCTCTTATACAAGATTATATAAACAAAGCGACTATAAGATGAAGTTAACAAGATACAAACTGAGTGAACTAATTGATGTTCGTCGTGGTGCCTCACTTGCAGGAGAATATTATGCTACTGAGGGAGAACTTATGCGTCTTACTCTTGGCCATTTTGATTATCAGGGTGGTGGCTTCAAAGATAATACCTCCAAGAATGATTTGTACTTTACAGGACCGGTAAAGCCGGAATTCATTCTTAGCGAAGGGGACATCATTACACCTCTGACAGAGCAGACTCCCGGTCTGCTTGGGAGTACAGCCATGATCACGGAATCGGGGAAATACATTCAAAGTCAGGATGTGGCTCTTATTACGCCTGATGAATCAAAGTTTGACCGAAACTTTTGTTATTATCTTCTCCCGTCCAAGATTGTAAAACAACAATTGGCTGCGGGGGCTCAACAAACGAAAATCAGACACACCACCCCTGACAGGATAAAGGATTTAACTGTCTTTATCCCTGATTTAGCCAGTCAAAAAGCAATCGGACAGCTTCTCCGTGATATAGACCGAAAGATTGCACTTAATCGTGAGATAAATCGCAATTTAGAGGCGATGGCCCGTCAGCTCTACGACTATTGGTTCGTTCAGTTTGACTTCCCCGACGAAAATGGGAAACCTTACAAGTCAAGTGGCAGCAAGATGGTATGGAATGAGAAACTAAAGCGAGAGATACCTGAAGGATGGAACGCAGCATTGATGAAAGATTTCCTTGTTATTGGAAATGGTAAAGATCACAAAGATTTAGAGACTGGAATATATCCTGTTTATGGGTCAGGTGGGCTTATGCGTTATGTGAATGATTTTCTATTCTCTGGAGAATCTGTATTGTTGCCACGCAAGGGTAGTCTATCAAATTTCATGTATGTCAATGAATCGTTTTGGACTGTTGACACAATGTTCTATACCAAAGAGAAGCTTAAAGGAGCAGCAAAGTATATCTACTATTCAATGCGATATGTGGATATTACTCGTTATGATTCGGGAACTGGTGTGCCAAGTATGACATCTATATCCTATTATGCAATGCCTTTTGTTAAACCGACAAATGACATCATAAAGTTATTTGACGAAATCTTGTCTCCGTGGATTGCACAAATAAAACACAATGAAGTACAAATAAAGAATTTAACAAAGCAACGAGGTGAGCTATTGCCCCTGCTGATGAACGGTCAGGTGTCAGTCATGCCGCCAGAGGTAAATTGCGATTTATCTCACGATTAAGAGCAATTTTGGTTTCTATTTTCGATAGGGTTTCCACAATGCTATCCTGCATAGTTTTCGGGAAGTCTGGAATCTCTATCGAATTTAGAGCGTTGTCCAGTTGCAGATTCTTCAACCCGGATGTTTTGCCTTCAAAGTTGAAGAAAACACCCACACTATATGTGTATTTCCAAAAATAGTATACGAATTTAGGGTTCCATACCTTTTTTATTCGAATGGCACAACAAAAGTTTGAACAAAGTACATGTGATTTGCACTTGATCAAAGCTTCAGATATATAAGAAACTCTTCCAGTGGATTGTGAGGGACTACCTCCAGATTTCTCAATAACA
>ERZ778504.49-NODE-49-length-118802-cov-11.898633_pt1 | contig 118802 bp, 98 predicted proteins | sample MGYA00510046_ERZ778504 | MGnify/ENA primary metagenome ERZ778504 (study PRJEB29527, sample SAMN07138964) | mouse gut metagenome | material: feces | host: mouse | place: China:Nanjing | collected 2016-01-25 ...
ATATATTAACTTAACTTTCAACTACTTCGGTAATTTTTACCGAATCATTGTAATAAATAGGCCTATTTATTTAAAATTTATGTTGTTTCGATTCTCAACCGCAAAGTTCGCATAAAAAATCGTTCTATGCAAATTTTATTGTAAACGCGAGTTCGGGATAAGGAATGCTATAAAAAAGTTGAACCGACAGCTTGAAAAAGTTGTTGGTTCTTTTGGTAATTTCGCTGATATTTAGCAATTTAGAGGTGCTAAACAATAAATACTGTATCATGATTACCGAGAGTAAAGTTACTGAAATTTTTTGTATTGCGGACGATTTCTGCAAGGAATTTGAGCTCGAGATGGCAAAAAACACACTTCCGAGCTCCGCTGATGCCCCGAAAAGGCGCAGAAAACGCATGATGTCGGATGCCGAGGTTATCACAATCCTGATCTGCTTCCACTTCAATTCATACCGAAACTTCAAGCACTAAATATCTTAGAAAACACTTTGACACAGGTATCTTTGTAAGCAATGATGGCTTACATGCAGAGAAAGATATATTCAATAAGTCAAACGGTGACCTCAAAATCCTTACTTATGCCAAATCGAACAATATCACACAAATCCTGATTTCTGAACTCTCCCGTCTTGGTCGAAACGCCTTTGAGGTATTATCAACTGTCAAGGAGATGATCGATGCAGGAATCAACATCTACTTCCAAAAAGAACAATTCACCCTTCTGGACGAAGAAGGAAAGCCAAGCCTTTTCGCCCCGGTGATGATAGCGACACTCTCTACCTGTGCCCAACTTGAAAGAGAGAACATCAAATTCAGACTCAACTCCGGCAGGGCTAATTATATAGCTAAAGGAGGAAGGCTCGGAAGAAAGAAAGGCTCAACCAAATCGGATGAAGCCTTTCGCGAACAATACAAAGATGTCATAACGCTATTGAGGAAAGGCTATTCAGTTAGGAATATTGCCAAACTTCAGGGCGTAGGCATCTCAACAGTACAACGAATCAAAAATCAATTTATCAACAATAAGTAACGACATGGAAACAAACTATGTAATAATCCTTGACTTCTGTGGTGGCTATCTCAACATAATCCATCTAACAGAAGAAGAGAAAAAAGAATCTGAAGGATATGAGGATTTTGAATCATTCCTCAGCACCATCGAAAATAAATATGGATTCAGGCTTAAAGACTGTCAGTGGATGACAATTGAAAGCCTGAACATCTACCGATATGAAAATGGGAAGGAAATCTAATTCAAAACCCAATTACACCCAAAGGTACATGGCTTCGGTTGTGTACCTTTTTTCTAAAAATTCGTTGGTGTAAAAAAATAAATCGCTATAGCATCAAGCACTCTCAGTATAAATTTGTATACTTGCACATTACAAACTTATGAAATGAATATGTATGGATACATTTAAAACTCTTTTGGAACAAACTCTCAGAGACCTCCAAACTCGCGCAAATAGTTCTAACCCTGTTCCCGGGATACCTACAGGATTCAGAGAACTGGATAGAATCCTTGGTGGCTTCAGTAACTCCGACCTAATCGTCGTAGGAGCACGGCCAGCAATGGGAAAGTCGACATTCTTTATCAATATGGCTCTTACACAAGCGCTGGTATATAATATCCCTGTGCTGTTCTATTCCATGGAGAAAGCCACAAATCAGATAATACGGCAAATCCTCTCATATATGTCAGGGATCGAAGGAAACAAAATCAGTTGCGGGTCATTAACTTCTGAAGAATGGCAAAGGTTGACCGAAGCAACGTCTAAGTTAGGTAATGATATTCCATTATATATAGTTAGCAATCCTCCGTATGACATTACTCAATTTTGTAAGGAAGCCAAGGAGACGGTAGCACATACGGCTGCTAAGATTATCTACATAGACAATCTACATTTGTTTTCTTCATTCCTCGGTGCCCAAAACCGCTATGAAGAAATAGCTGCTTGTACACGAGAACTGAAACATTTAGCAAAGGAACTAAATATTCCTATAGTTATGGCTTCGCAAATCAACCGCAACCCGGAGCATCGGAGTCCTAACAGCACAGAGCATTACAAACCTTATATGTATGACTTACGAGATAGTGGTACTATCTGTGAAGATTCCAACGTGGTTATCTTGCTTGATCGTCCTGAGATTAAGTATCGTTCTTATGAAGACCCTAATGGAAATAATATTCGCGGACTTGTAGAGGTAATCATTGCCAAGAATCATATGGGACCTGAGGACACCATTCGTCTGCGATTTAAACCTGAAATTGCAAAAATGGATAATTGGGAAGACGATGATTATTTGCCTCTACAAACATACCATTAACTCCAATCTGAATATGGATAATTCTTTTATGTCTAATCCTCTCTCGGATAATCCATTTTAAATAACCGCCACGAACTTGTAATTTTAGAACTCGTTTTAAAAGACGGCGAAAATACGTATCTTTGCGGCGATGAATAACAAGCGTTTTTCAGGCACTTTGACATGATTTTGTGTACCTTATATAATTTAAGCTTACAACGCGCTTATAAACAAGGACGTGGAGGTCGGAAGTTCGAGTCTTCTCACCTCGACTCTTTAATGATTGATAACCTGCGAGTCAGTGACTCGCAGGTTATTTTCAAATCTACCGGGATAAAAAAGGAACAAGCCGTTTAAGAGTTTGGCGCGGCAAACTTCTATGGTGTTTGGGGTAGGACATAGAAACGGCTTATATACCGTGAAGATACATAAGCCGATATAATTCGTAAAAGACGAGTACGTTTATTCGCTCGTCTTGATAAATTCTAATGGAACAGGATATTCGATAGAAATGTTATATGTTACCTTTTTAGGAATACCATTCAGTTTACCTGGCTCAAATTTGCCTAAACTTTTGATTGCTTCAATGGCAGCATCCATATAATCTTCAGGCACAGATCTGTTTCTCATTACTTTTATACTGTTTGGGTCAATAGTGCCGTCCTTTGAAATACTGAATGAGACAAAGGCACGACCTTTGATACATTCCTGTACAGGAGCGGTCTTTGACAGAGCAGTATATAAGTCCGAGCGCAATCCGTCGTCGCCACCATTCAAATAAAAAGGCATTTGATGCGGGTTGATGAATATACACGGCTTATTTCCGTTGCTATCTGCAATGGGAGTACTTTTATGCGTGTTGCACGATGTTGGAAATAATGCAATACACGACAGTATAACACAATAGATTAACAGTTTCATGCCGCAAATGAAATTATTGCGATTCATTATATTAAATATCCAACCAATTGCGGTGAGCGTTCCGGACACATGTGGATGCCGATTGTATTTCAGGATTTTGTCCCGATACTGCGCAAAGAGTAGAGATATAGTATATAGCCGAAGTCCGAGGGATGTCAGAATTTAAGAGAATATGACACTCCGATCTGGTTGGCGGCATCATATTCGTCGGGATCGGTGGCGTGAACGTAACGATAGAAAAGTTCCACCGAGTTATGCCGGTTGATCTTGTATGAACATCCGGCTGTTATGCGCCATTTGTCTACTGCCTTGCCGCTAGTGCCCGCATGTTCGGTATGGTTTTGAGTGTGCAGCAGGGAATACAGTTCATAGCTGGCGTATGGTTCAAAGCGGCATTTCTTATAAGGTTTGAATGAGACCTGCAGTCTGGAGCGCAGCACATGTTTGCTTTTGGCGTCGACGGTTTTGTTTCCGTCCGGCTCGCCTTCGTCAAACCTCGGCACTTCAAGTTCCGTACGATATGTGTACTGATACCGTTCACGTAGCGAGAGTTCAAATTTCCAGACTTTTATCGAGCCGGTCAGGCCTGCGTATGCGCGGTGTTTGCTGGCCCAGAATGAGTTTACATCACGTCCTTTGCGGTCTGTCGATGCGGGATTGAATTCCTGATAGAAGTTATAGCCCGCATGGATTTTAAGGTGTTTGTTGACCTTATATCCGAGTCCTGCTCCGAGACCCCAGCGGTCGGTGTGCTTCAGGCGGTCGGCGGTGCGGTATTCCACGTCGGCCGAAATGTCCATATTGGCAGGAAGCGACAGCTTCACATCTGCCGATCCGACAAATCCCTGCGCTGTGGCTGATGATGCTGTGCCAATGGCCATAGACGCCGCTATGCACGCGGCAGTAGTTTTGATCTGACGTATCATTGGCCTTCTTTGGGGAATTTGAGCATATTGTCCACGGAATTGCCGCCATTGTCGTCCGGAATATAATAGACTTTCAGCATGGCGGTGTCGCGCAAAAAGTCGATGTGGCCTACTTCCACGCGGCGTATGTCGAGACCGGTGCGCTTGTGCAGATCTTCGATCAGTTCGGCCCTGCGTTCGGGCGATGTCAGTTCGACGCGGTCATACAACACTAATTTTGATGCCACATGCTTCAGCCAATGGGTGCTTTCGCAGAGCCATATCCATCCGATAAACAAGACGTTGGCCACCAGAGCCTGGAGCAGATGGTAGGCAAGTGCATTGATCACGGAAATGGCTATGATGACGAAAAGATAGGTCATTTCGCGCACAGGCATTGATTCGGTCCTGTAGCGTATGATGCCGAAAATGGCAAACAGACCGAGCGCGAATCCGACTTTCAGTTTCACTCCGCCAAGGAGGAATATAAGGAAAAACACACTGACGCTTATCAGGGAGAATGTGAAATAATAGTCACGGCGCCGGCTTTTGGGATAATACAGCAGATGTATGATGAATGTGACTACTGCCGCGTTGAAAAGGAAACGGATCAGCAGTTCCCAGATGTCGGCTACATCGAATGTGGAGGGATTGAACATCTGCCAGATGTGTGATTTGGAGTTTGAAAGGATTGATGCGGTGGCATCGAACGTCGCTTCAAGATTTTCTTCCATTGGTATTTGTCAGGTGTGGGGTAGGGATGATAATAGTTGGTTTATTGTATGCAGGTTAATTATTGTCCATCAGGCGTCTCACGAATCTTACCCGCTCCTTGAAGCGGTTGCTTTTGAGTGCCGGATTGGTCACGGTCATGCCTATGCAGTATTTGCTGAAGCCTGATGAATGAATGCGGAGCCTGTTGAGCATTCCGAGCGCCGGAGAGTGCGTCAGTCCGTCGCGTTTCACTTCAATGATGACCAGATTGTCCATTTGCTGTTCGATTCCGGTGACTTCATTGACAAACCGCAGGTCTGTGTCGATGGTGAGCCGTTCGGTCATGGCCGAGTTCACCAGAGTGATACGGTAGAAAGCGTTGCTCAGCTGTGGTTTCAGATTCAGAGGGTTGTAACGCGAATATTTTGCCAAGAATTCGGAATATTCCGACGGCTGTGGCACACGGTCTGCGATTTCCATGCGTTTTTTGTCTGTGCGCCCTTTGTTGTTCTTGCGTTTGACCTCTAAGAAAGACACACCGCTGCTTTCATAGCGGCGCACCCTTATTTTCTGTCTGTTTTTACGTCCGCGCTGGTGCTCGGCATACATCTGCCTGTCAGGCGTGTCGAAATAGAGAGTGGTATATGGCATGACCTTGCGCCCCTCGATTTCCTGAATGAAATAGTCGTCGGATGCAAGCCGGAGAAGGTCACACAATCCCTTGCGCGTGGTCACGAATTTTGTGTCCACACGGTTGAGCAGTTTGACTTTTCCCATTTCCTCCAACGATACGGAGCGGTAAGATTCAAGGAGTTGTTCCAACATGGCCCACAAAAGTACAAAATTTTCCCCATTCAAGTAATATAAATGACTGAAAATCCATAAAAACGGTGTGCCTGACGCTTAAGATCATGAAATCCGATTAAAAAACCTGTGAAATGTAGTGGCTGGATGATCTGGGCGGCCGTTGTGTGTCTGCATGCGGCCGCAGTATGGTTTTTATTTGTCAGGTTTTTGCCGTAACTTTGTGCTTATATGGAATTGAAAGAAATATTGAAGGCAGCCCGTGAGAGACTGCATGTGGAGAATCTTACCCCTATGCAGCATGAAATGGCCGAGGTGAAGGCGCCCGAGGTGGTGCTGGTGGCTCCTACCGGTTCTGGCAAGACTCTTGCATTCGCTCTGCCTGTGCTCAGACGGATCCATGCAGGCGGGGTCCGCTCCGGAGCTGCTGCTGTCGTGATAGCTCCGGCACGTGAGCTTGTGTTGCAGATCGCAAAGGTCATGGGCTCTATAGCGCCAGGACTTAGAGTGACGGCACTCTATGGCGGCCATTCAATGCTCGACGAGACGCGTTCGTTGGAAAGCGCGGTGCCTGATGTGGTGGTGGGCACTCCCGGACGCCTTCTCGACCATATCAACCGCAGGCACCTCGACCTCAGGCACACGTCGTTGCTCGTACTTGACGAATACGATAAGTCGCTTGAGCTTGGATTTGCAGAAGAAATGAAGCGGATAGTGCGTTCGATGCAATCTGTCGGTTTTATGGTGCTCACATCGGCCACGGCTCTTGCCGAATATCCCGACTTCCTGAAACTTAAGTCACCGCTGTTGCTCGACTATTCTTCTGATTCCGCAGGAGTGCCGCGGCTTGACATCCGGAAGATTAAAAGCCCTGTCGCCGATAAACTCGACACCCTTGTCGGGTTGCTTGGTGCAGTGCCCCATGAGCGCACCATAGTGTTTGTGAATCATCGTGAAAGCGCAGAGCGCGTACACTCTTTTCTTGTGAAACGGCATTTTCCAGCGGCACTGTATCATGGAGCCATGGATCAGCAGGATCGTGAAACGGCCATAGATATGTTTGCCAACGGCACATCGCCCATACTGGTGGCAACGGATCTAGCTGCACGCGGACTGGACATCCCACAGGTGGAGTCGGTGATACATTACCATCTCCCTGTTCAGTCCGAAGTCTGGACACACCGAAACGGGCGTGCCGGACGCATGGGTGCCGATGGCGCTGTCTATGTGATCACCGGACCGGGAGAAAAATTGCCCGAAGCTTATGCCGGACTGCCATTGTTTGAACCTGAGCCTTCGTCAGACGGGAATACGTGGCGCAGGACCATGCTGAGCCTGTATTTTCACGCCGGCAAGCGTGAAAAACTGTCGAAAGGCGACATTATGGGCGCGCTTGTGCGTCAGGCCGGTATTGCGCCTGACAGCGTAGGTCTCATAGCCGTACACGACCATAGGGCCATAGCCGCAGTAAAAGCCGCCGACGCCGCTGCTGCCGTGTTGGCGCTTAACGCCGGTAAGATCAAGGGGCGCAGAATCCGTGTGTCTATGATAAAATAAGGTCATAAGGCTTGCCTGTATGGCCTGCGGGCCAGAGAAAGAGCGCTCAAAGAAAAGAACCGTTTGACGGCAACCGTCTGATATGGCGCAGGTGCAGTATCCGGCGGGTCAGAGCGATGTTGAAGAGAATCCATATTCCAATATCTCCGGCCATAAGGTATGTCACATTTACCGATGCGGAAAGGAGTACGTTGACTGCCACCAAAATAGCTGATATGGCGATTATCATAGCCATAGCCTTGGGAGCCGACAGCCCCAAAGCAAGCAGTTTATGATGGATGTGGCTGCAATCGGGCATAAACGGGCTGCGGTGGAAGCGCAGTCGGTGTATGAACACTCGGAGCACGTCGAGACATGGCACCAGCAACGGAGAGAAAGCCACCACTATCGGATTGAATCCTGAAAATACACCGCGGATATGTACGTCGCTCATGCTCACTGCCAGATAGGCCAGAATGAAGCCGATGCACAATGAGCCGGTGTCGCCCATGAATATCTTGCGTCTCATCTTCTCGTTGCCGAACACGTTGTAATAGAAAAATGGCACTATGGTGCCGAGTGTGGCAAACGACAGCAACGCGTGAAACGTGTTGCCGCTGCAGGCGAATACAACACCGAAAAACGCACATGCCACTGCGCTGAGTCCGGAAGCCAGACCGTCGATACCGTCTATCAGATTGATTGCATTTACAATAAACACGACCACAAGCGCCGTGAGAATGTATGCGCTCCACTGCGGCCAGTCATAAATGCCCCAAAAACCGTGAAGGTTGCAGATGCAAAGTCCGCTGCACAGCATCAGACCGGCCGCTGCTATCTGCATGGCCAGTTTGGCTTTATAGCGCTCTCCGATCAGATCATCGGATATGCCTGTGATATACAGGAGCAACAGACCGCAGATGCCGAAGGGCATGGATGGCTCCGCAATGTCGCCCGAGCGGATCACGGTATCACTTTCGCTGAGTCCGAAAATCATGGCGATCGAGATGATGATGGCGGGCACGAACGCTATGCCGCCAAGCCGTGGCACGCGGCTTGTGTGTATCTTGCGGGCGTCCGGAATGTCGAATAGATTTTTGCGATATGCTATAAGTAATATCTTCGGTATAAGAAGACCGGTAATTGCAAGCGACATGATAAACACTGCCGACAAACACCAGACCATCATATCATTTTTAACGAATGCTTGTTCCATAAACGAATGTCATTTACATCAGTCCGGCTTAGATATAATGAAAAGTCCAACCGATGGTATGTTTTTCAAGACAAAAGTACATAACTTTTTATAATATATAACAATTATTTGATCTGTTTTGATATATATTAGCTCGATTTGCATATTTTAATGTACATGGGCATATATTATGCCCTGTTGCGGCTGAACTTTGTCACAGTAAATAAAATGATTAGAATGTTATGGCAAAGTTCTCGATTTCCGATACTCTTTTTGTCACTCTGGTTCACCGCGGCACAGTGGTGTTCAACCGTGAAATATGCGGAGTCTGCTCTGTGGCGGAACTGATGCGTGTGATCCGTAAAAACGTGAGCGGTTGCGCAGGCATGGTGACCATGACACTGCGCAACCGCACTCAAGGATGGAGCCGCACGGACTCTCTGTTACTTTCGGCGTGCTGACGAGCGGTCGTGACTACGCTTGCGGGGCGCCGGCATCTCGCGCTGCATGGCATTGCCGTCATCGCTGACCAACACAAAATCAAGCTGGCGTTTCTGCAGATCCGCACGCGCTACTTTCACCACCACATTGTCGCCGAGACGATAGCTCACGTTATGGCGACGTCCCACCAGACGGTAGTTGCGTTCGTCGAATTCATAATAGTCATCGGCCAGATCGCGTACCGGCACCAGGCCTTCACACATGTTTTCGGTCAGTTCCACATACAGGCCCCATTCCGTAACGCCCGATATCACTCCGGGGAATTCCTCGCCGAGGTGGCTTTGCATATACTCTACCTGCTTGTATTTGATCGACGAGCGCTCGGCGCTCACTGCCAGCTGTTCCATTTTGGACGAATGCTCACACTGTTCCTCCAGTTTGTCCACACTGACAGATCTGCCGTTTTCCAGATATCTGGCCAGCAGCCGGTGCACCATCATGTCCGGATAGCGGCGTATCGGAGATGTGAAGTGTGTGTAGAAGTCGAAACACAGGCCATAGTGCCCTATATTGCTTGTGGAATAGACCGCTTTGGCCATAGACCTTATAGCCAGAACTGACAGCAGATTCTCCTCCGCGCGCCCTTTTATCTCTTTCAGCATTTTGTTTATACTGCGGTTCACGTCTTTTGGAGTTCCTGTGGTGCGTATCTTATAGCCGAAAGTCGCGGCCAGATTTGCGAGATCCGACAGTTTTGTGGCGTCTGGCTGATCGTGGATACGGTAGACGAATGCTTTTGCTTTCTTTCCTCCTGCGGGTTTGCCGATATAGGCCGCCACTGTTCGGTTGGCGAGCAGCATTAGCTCTTCCACAAGTTTGTTGGAGTCTTTGGACTCTTTGTAGTACACTCCCAGGGGTGTGCCGTCGGGTGCGATGTCAAACTTTACTTCGGCGCGGTCAAACTCCATTGCCCCGTTGTCAAAACGCTTTTTCCTTAGTGCTTTTGCTATGCGGTCGAGCGTCAGAATGGCTTCGGCATAGTCGCCACGGCCTGTCTCGATGATCTCCTGGGCTTCCTCGTAGGTGTAGCGGCGGTTGCTTTTGATCACTGTGCGGCCTATGCGGTGGGAATATACGGTGCCTTGTTCGTCGATCTCAAAGATGCAGGAAAAAGCAAGTTTCTCCTCATCGGGGCGCAGAGAGCAGATGCCGTTGGACAGATGCTCAGGCAGCATCGGCACCACGCGGTCTACCAGATAGACCGATGTGGCGCGTTTCTGGGCTTCGCGGTCCAGTGCGGTGTCTGGCTGCACATAATGGGTCACGTCGGCGATATGCACTCCCGCTTCCAGATGGCCGTTGGCAAGTGGCCTGAGCGACAGTGCGTCATCGAAATCCTTTGCGTCCTTGGGGTCGATGGTAAACGTTAGCACGTGGCGAAGGTCCTCGCGGCGTGCTATCTCCTCGGCCGTTATGCCGTCGCCGATTTTTTCAGCGGCTTTCTCCACTGATTCCGGATAATGATACGGCAGACCGAATTCCGCCAGTATCGCATGGATCTCGGCATTGTTTTCTCCTTCTCGGCCGAGCACGTCCACCACTTCGCCTTCCGGATGCTTTGATTCTTCAGGCCATGATGTGATGCGTACAACGGCTTTGTCGCCTGTCGAGCCGCCTTTGAGTTTATTTTTGGGTATGATTATGTCGGTGGCTATAAATTTGGAGTCGGTGCTCAGATATGCGAACGATTTCTGCACCTGAAGCACTCCAATAAACCGCTGGTCGGCTTTCTCGGTGATTTTCACCACTACGGCCTCCGGTTCTACGCCGCGGCGCCGTGCGGCCACTGACACAAGTACGTGATCACCGTTCAGGGCGTGCATTGAGTTGCGTTCGGCCACAAAAATGCTCTCTCCGTCCGGATCGGTTACTACTGAATTTTTGCCGTTGGAGCGTCGCACGAACACTCCGCTCACAAAATTTGATCGGCTGGGGGCCTTGTATTTTCCCGGCGAAGTCTCCACGAGTTCGCCGTCTAAAGCCATTTCGGCGAGCCGCATGGCTACTTGGCGCTGTCTGACGGCTGTCTTGGCTCCTATGGCTGCCGAGACCTGGCGGTAGTTGAACGTATTGTTCTTCTGCTGTGAGATATATTCGGCGATTTTCGCGTTTATTTTCGCGTCGCCTCGTTTTGAACTTGATGTGCTCATGATATCAGTTTAACAAAATTCCCTATGTTGATGTTGAAATATTGAGGATGAAAAACGAAGGCAGTGATTTAGCCCCCATTTTTCATCCTTTTTTAATTGTTCATGCCTTGCGGCCTTAGGCGTCGATGGTGGCGTAGACGGCGTTGGACTCGATGAAGTCGCGGCGCGGTGCCACGTCTTCGCCCATCAGCATCGAGAAGATGCGGTCGGCTTCGGCAGCGTCGTTGATTGTCACCTGCTTGAGTATGCGGCGTTCAGGATCCATGGTGGTCTCCTTGAGTTCCGACGCGTCCATTTCGCCCAGACCTTTGTAGCGCTGCACCTTGGCGGTGGGGCCGAGCTTCTCCATGGCTTCACGCAACTGGCGGTCATCCCAGCAATACTCTTCCTGCTTTCCTCTGGACACTTTGTAGAGCGGCGACGAAGCGATGTAGAGATAGCCGTTGTCGATCACCGGACGCATGCGGCGGAAAAAGAAAGTCATCAGCAGAGTGTCGATGTGCGAGCCATCGACGTCGGCGTCGGTCATGATGATGATCTTGTGATATGCGATCTTGCTGATGTTTACCTCTTTGGGATCGTCCTCCGTGCCTACAGTCACACGCAGCGCGCGGAACAGGGCCGTGATTTCCTGATTTTCGTAGATCTTGTGGTCCATGGCTTTCTCCACGTTCAGGATCTTGCCTCGTATGGGCAGGATGGCCTGAAAGCGGCGGTCGCGTGCCTGTTTGGCCGATCCGCCTGCCGAGTCACCTTCGACGATGAATAGCTCACAGTCCTCGGCCGTGCGGCTTGAGCAGTCGGCCAGTTTGCCGGGGAGTCCGCCACCGCCCAGGGGCGACTTGCGCTGTATCTCCGTGCGGGCCTTGTAGGCCGCGTGGCGCGCTGTGGCGGCGAGAATGATTTTCTCCACCACGGTCTTGGCCTGCTGCGGATGCTCTTCGAGATAATCTTTCAGGGCTTCGGCCACGGCAGTCTGTACGGCGCCGATCACTTCGTTGTTGCCGAGTTTGGTCTTGGTCTGTCCCTCGAACTGGGGTTCCATCACCTTCACCGACACTACAGCCGTCAGACCCTCGCGGAAGTCCGACGGGTCTATGTCCACCTTCTGTTTGAGCAGTTTGTCGAGCATCTTGTTTTCCTCGGCATACTTTTTGAGGGTGGAAGTCAGTCCGCGGCGGAATCCTGTCAGGTGTGTGCCGCCCTCGATGGTGTTGATGTTGTTGACGAATGAATATACGTTTTCGTTGAACGAAGTGTTGTAGGTCAGGGCCACTTCCACCGGTATTCCCTGACGCTCCGTGTTCAGATGGATCACATCCTGTATCAGCGGCTCTTTGGCAGCGTCGATATAGCGCACGAAATCCTCCAGACCGGTTTCTGAATAGAATGTCTCGGAGCGGGCGTTGCCTTCGGCGTCGCGCTGGCGCTTGTCGGTGAGAGTCAGCTTGATTCCAGCGTTGAGATATGCCAGATCACGCAGGCGGTTGGCCAGAGTGTCGTAGTTATATACGGTATCGATGAAAATCGAGGCATCCGGCTGGAAGGTCACGGCTGTGCCGGTGGTATCGCTGGTGCCGATGATCTGCAGCTCGGAGGTCGGCTTTCCGCAGGAATATTCCTGCATGTACACGTTGCCGTTGCGCCGCACCTCGGCACGCAGATAGGTCGACAGGGCGTTTACACAGCTCACACCCACGCCGTGCAGGCCGCCCGACACTTTATATGAGCCTTTGTCGAATTTGCCGCCGGCATGAAGCACCGTCAGCACCACCTCGAGGGCGCTTTTATGCTCTTTCTCGTGCATGTCCACGGGGATGCCGCGGCCGTCGTCGACCACCGTGATCGAATTGCCTTCGTTGATCACCACGTCTATATGGCGGGCATAGCCGGCCAGGGCCTCGTCTATGGAGTTGTCCACCACCTCATACACCAGATGGTGCAGACCTTTGGTGGAAATGTCGCCTATGTACATGGCCGGACGTTTGCGCACGGCCTCCAGACCTTCAAGCACCTGGATGGAACTCGCGCCGTAGTCCTCTTTTTTTTCTTCTTCGTCTATCATTTATGATCGTATTTGAAACGTCTGTATCATTTTATCTTTATGCGACCACAAAGTTACGAAAAAATGTCAGAAATACCCACTATTTTGCCAAGGACTTCGCTTCCGTTCCCACTTTTTCACGCTGAAGATATGCCAGTGTGGCGACGGGTTTGACGGAAAGCCGATAATTTGTTAAATTTGCGGTATAAATCATATCCACGTATATCCGTTGAGATGGCACCAGTCAGTTATTTGCAAATAGAGAATCTAACCAAGAGCTATGGCGACCGCATGCTCTTTGCCGATGTGACTTTCGGTATAAACCAGGGTGATAAGATAGGTCTGATAGCTAAAAACGGCACGGGCAAAACCACCATGCTCCGCATCATCGCCGGAATCGAAACGCCAGATTCCGGCACGGTGACACGCCGCAGCGGCCTGAAAGTGGCGCTGGTGGAGCAGGTGCCTGATCTTGGATCTGACGGGGCCACGGCGCTGAGTGCATGCCGGTGGGAAGATCCCGACGCGGCCACCCGCATGCTGTCGCAACTTGGCATATCAGATCCGGCCATGCCTGTGGCCACCATGTCGGGCGGACAGCGCAAGCGTGTGGCCATAGCCCGTGCTCTCCTCCATGAGCCGGACCTGCTGATCCTGGATGAGCCGACCAATCATCTCGACATACAGGTGATAGAATGGCTGGAGACGCGGCTGACCCGTGCGCGCACCACACTGCTGCTGGTCACCCACGACCGCTATTTTCTCGACCGTATATGCAACAAGATCATAGAAATCGACATGGCCGGCATATTCACCTATCAGGGAAACTATGACGAGTATCTGCGCCGCAGGGCCGAGCGGCTCAACGCGCTCACCGGTGAGCTGGCCAAGGTGCGCAACACTCTCCGCCGCGAGCAGGAGTGGATGAGCCGGCAGCCGCAGGCCCGTGCGGGCAAGGCGAAATTCCGTATCGACGCTTTCCATGAGCTGAAACGGCGTTCGCAGGCCGACTATACGGAACGCACCGTGAGCCTTGATGTGAAGTCGAGCTACATAGGATCGAAGATTTTTGAAGCCGAGGGGATCACGAAACGCTATGGCGACAAACTTTTAGTGGATGATTTCACATATAATTTCGCCCGCTATGACAAGGTCGGCATTGTGGGGCCTAACGGCGTGGGCAAATCCACATTCATCAAAATGCTGCAGGGTATCGTGCAGCCCGATGCCGGACGCTTTGACGTTGGCGAGACCGTGCGTTTCGGATATTACAGTCAGGATGGCCTTAAATTCGACAAAGGCAAGAGGGTGGTGGATGCCATTGCCGATCTGGCCGAGGAAATAGTGCTTGAGGGTGGCGAGCGCCATTCGCCCATGCAGTATCTCCAGCGCTTTCTGTTCACCCCGAAGGAGCAGCAGAAATATATAAGCACGTTAAGCGGCGGCGAGCTGGCGCGGCTGCATCTGGCCGCGGTGCTGATGCGTTCGCCCAATTTCCTGATATTGGACGAGCCGACAAACGATCTGGACATCGTGACTTTGGGATTGCTGGAAGAGTATCTTGCGGATTTCAAGGGATGTGCCATTATAGTGAGTCATGACCGCTTTTTCCTTGACACTATCGTGGATCATCTGTTTGTTTTCACCGGCAATGGCGTGATCAAGGATTTTCCCGGCAATTATTCCGACTATCGTGAATTTATTGACAGACAGCAGGCCGCCGCTGCTGCGGAAACCACGAAAACAAGGAAAGAGAAGCCCCGTTGCGGCGGCAACTCCGAAGGGCGTCCGCGAAAGTTGTCGTTTAAGGAAAAGAAGCTTATGGAGACGCTTGAGTCGGAAATCGAGTCGCTTACAGCCGAAAAGCTGGAACTCGAAGCGGTTTTTGCTTCGGGAAACGCGGTAGACGGTATAGGCAGCCTGTCGCAGCGCTACACTCAGGTGCAGGAGCTGCTGGACGAAAAAGAGCTCCAGTGGCTGGAGCTCTCCGAGATAGAAGGGTAAGAAGATTTTTACGTTCAGATATGGGTGAATCCCTGGGCTTTCAGCGGCAGTTCTTCTCCGTTGCGGCCTATCAGGGCGCATCCGGTCTCAGGTTTGGTGATATAGCCTATCACTTTGACTCCGGGCATTGCGCTTACGGCGTCGTGAGCTGTAAGCGGCACGGTAAACAGCAGTTCATAGTCCTCGCCGCCGTTGAGTGCGGCGGTAACGAGATTCATGTTCAGCTCCTCGGCCATCACGGCTGTCTGGTAGTCGATCGGTATTCTGTCTTCATAAACCCGGCATCCTGTGCCTGAGGATTTGCATATATGCAGCAGCTCGGACGACAGGCCGTCGCTCACGTCGATCATAGCTGTGGGGGTGATGCCCGCTTTGGCAAGTCCGGCCACAATGTCGCGGCGGGCTTCCGGCTTCAGCTGGCGTTCTACAAGATATTCCTTGCCTGAGAAGTCAGGCTCGAAGTCAGAGCGTCCGGCCGATGCCGTCTTTTCCCTTTCAAGGAGCTGCAGCCCCATATAGGCTGCGCCCAGATCGCCGCTCACACAGATCAGATCCGTGTCTTTTGCGCCGCTTCGGTGCACCACATCCGAGGCCTTGGCATCGCCGATGCAGGTGATGGAGATCACCAGACCCGCGCGCGATGATGTGGTGTCGCCGCCAACAAGATCAACACCGTAGACTTCGCATGCGAGACGTATGCCGGAATACAGTGCTTCGAGATGCTCCACCGTGAAGCGTTTCGACACGCCCAGTCCCACCGTGATCTGTCGCGGAGTGCCGTTCATGGCGTATATGTCGGAGAAATTGACTACGGCGGCTTTATATCCCAGATGCTTCAGCGGCACGTATGTGAGATCGAAATGCACGCCTTCGAGAAGCATGTCGGTGGTCACCAACACGCGTGTGTCGCTGTCCTCACCGTACTGCATCACGGCGGCGTCGTCGCCTACGGCGGTGACGGTCGAGCCGTTATGCTTTTCCAGTCCGGCGGTGAGGCGGTCGATCAGGCCGAACTCTCCGAGCTTGGCTATTTCGGTTTCCGGAAGCTCGGCCATTATTCTTCGAAACGGCTTACGAGTTCACGCATGATCTCCATCATGCGGGGCTGTGCGGCTTCAGCGGCTCTCTGCACGTCTTCGTGTGTGGCCACTTCCACCACTCCCTCCACTCCGAGGTCAGTGATGACGCTCACGCCGAACACCTCCATGCCGCCGTGACGGGCCACGATGACTTCAGGCACCGTGCTCATGCCCACAGCGTCGCCGCCGATGCGGTGGAAATAGCGGTACTCGGCCGGAGTCTCGAACGTGGGACCCTGTGTGCCTATGTACACGCCTTGCATCACGCGTATGCCTTTTTCTTCGGCGATTTTCAGAGCCTGCTTGATGAGTCGCGAAGAGTATGCGTCGCTCATGTCGGGGAACCGTGTGCCGAGTTCGGGGAAGTTTTTGCCGCGGAGCGGATGTTCCGGGAAAAGGTTGATGTGGTCGGTGATGATCATGATGTCGCCGATCTCGAATGCCGGGTTCATGCCACCTGCGGCATTGCTTACGAAGAGGGTGCTGATGCCGAGTGCTTTCATTACGCGCACGGGGAAAGTCACCTGTTTCATGTCATATCCCTCGTAGTAATGGAAACGACCCTGCATTCCCATCACGCGTTTGCCGCCGAGAGTGCCGAAAATCAGGTTTCCGCTGTGGCCCTCTACTGTCGACAGCGGGAAGTTGGGTATGTCGGTGTAGGGGATGAACTGTTTGTTTTCGATATGATCCACAAGAGCGCCGAGACCGGTGCCGAGGATTATGGCCGTTTTGGGCATTTCGCCTTCCACGCGCGAACGTACGTAGTCGGCTGTTTGTCTGATCTGTTCTAACATGTCGGTTAGGGATTTCTGTGGTTATGTTTGAATAATAACGTGATAATCACGTTGAATGTTTTGGCTTTGTCAGCGCTGACATGAGCGTTTCCTCGAAATCTTCGTCGCCGGCTGCGTTTTCGGATGTGGGATTGGGAATGAACTCCACTTTGACCGGAATATAGAACAGCCGTTGCGCCAGTGAACGCGGCACGAAGGCGAGCGAGCGCAGTCTCATGGCGTCTTTCTCGGTTGTGATTATGAATGTGCGTTCCGGATCAGGCATTGACTTGCATTTTTCAAGCAGACGTCTGATGTCCTGACGGTCGAAGTTGTGATGGTCCGGAAAGATCAAGGCCCTTACTTTAGCTCGGTAGCCTTTAAGGTACTTGATGAACGGCGCGGGATTGGCCACTCCGGCCATGGCCAGAATATGGTCCGATTCGGTCATGGCGTTGAAAAACGGAGCTGTGCCTGCTTTGTCGGGAAATACGGCCACGGGTGAGCCGTAGGCATACTTCGTGAAATAGAGTTTCTGCCATGGAAACATATTAAGATGTTTCACAAACAGTCGGTAGTCCATCGGGCGCATTTCCGGCGGGCATTTGGTCACGATGACTATGTCGGCGCGTTTCAGAGAGCCTGACGATTCGCGCAGGCGTCCGGCCGGCAGCACGGAGTCTGAGAATACGGGGCGCGAGTGTTCGGTGAGGACTATGGCAACGGTAGGCTTCACATAGCGGTGCTGGAAAGCGTCGTCGAGAATGACGAGATTGATCGACGGGTCTATGGCCCTGAGTTCGTCAATGCCTTTGCACCGGTCCTCGCATACGGCCACGGTCACATCCTTGCCGAATTTTCGATAGATCTGATACGGCTCGTCGCCTATGTCCTTTGCTGTGGACTTAGGCGTAGCAAGGATGAATCCGCTTGTGCGCCGGTTGTATCCGCGCGACAGCACCGCTATGTTGAAACGGTAGCGCAGCAGATCGACCAGATACTCCGTGTGGGGGGTCTTGCCGGTGCCGCCTGCGGCTATGTTGCCCACCACCAACACCGGAATGTCAAATTCCCGCTGGGCGAGGATGCCGAAGTCAAACATTTTGTTGCGTGTGCCCGTGACCGCTCCGTAGGCCAGCGAAAGCGGCTTGAGGAGCAGGGTGGATAGTATGGGGTTTACGCGTTTTTTCTTCGACACGGCCTTACCGGGGATTTGTCTTAAATGGATAGTTTCTGTTTATTTTATTACGATGGTTTCCATGCGTGACTGCACACGCGGAGCATTCTTGATCTGATGGAGGTGGCGGTACAGTTCGAGAGTCTCGGAGTCTATGCCCGACACTTCGGCCAGATCTTCCATCTCAAGCAGTTCTTCCCACCATTTGCTGTCGGTTTTGGGATAGGTCGCCACCTGATATGATTTCAGACCGAGGTCGGCTGCCATGCCGGTGATGGCGGTGTGTAGTGAGCCAAGACGGTCCACCAGACCGATCTGCTGTGCGGTAGCGCCGTCCCATACGCGGCCTTCGGCTATGGTTTTGATTGAATCCTGACTTATGTGGCGCCCTTCGGCGCAGCGGCGGGTGAACAGGTCATAGCCACGTTCTATGTAGCGTTGCATTTTTTCTTTCTGTGCAGGTGTCATGGGAGCGAGCAGCGACGGGAAATTCCCGTTGCTGTTGGTCGACACGGTTGCTGTGTTTACTCCTAATTTGTCCGTTACCAGACCGCTGATTTCAGGAATCATGCCGTAAATGCCTATGGAGCCTGTCAGTGTGGCCGGCTGAGCGTAGATCACGTCCGCTCCGCAGGAAATATAGTATCCTCCGGATGCTGCCACGTCGCCCATCGACACGTATAGCGGCAGTCCTGTGCGCTCCTTGAACTGTTCGAGCGCTTCCCATATCTGCTCGGATGCAAATGCGCTGCCGCCCGGAGAGTTTACGCGCAGGACCAGTCCGGCCAGGTCGGAATCGTCGTTGTCAGCAAGATCAAGTATCTGTTCGGTCATCTTGTCTCCAGTGATTCCGGAGTCTCCGCTGTCGGTTATTTCGCCTGCTGCATAGAGCACGGCTATTGTTTTTCTGTCTTTTTTCTTCGACGATGCCACATCAGGCAGATAGGAGTAGTCAGACAGGTCGACAGCTGTTACATAATCTTTGACCGAAACGGTGTTGACGTCATCGTATTTGTCCTTTCCTGCAAGTTCGGCCACATGGCTTTCAGCTTGATGGCGGTAACCGAGGGTGGTAACGATTCCGTCGGCGAGCAGTGAGTCGGCCGGTGAGGTCATAACCAGTTCATCGGCCCAGCGGTCTACCGTTTCGGGCGTTTTGCCGCGGTTTTCGGCTATACGGTCCTTTATTGAGTCCCATATTGAGTTCATGTAAACTTCCTGCTGCATGCGGCTTGCGGGACTCATGTCTTTGAGTATGTACGGCTCGACGGCGCTTTTGAATGTGCCTACGCGGAGCACCTGCATCTTCACGCCCATTTTGTCCAGCAGGCCTGTGTAGAACAGGGTAGTGGCGCTGAGTCCGTGTATGTCCACTGCTCCGATGGGATTTAGCCATATCTCGTTGGCTCCGGATACGGTGTAGTAGTCGCCTTGGGTGTATGTATCGGCGTATGCCATCACCCATTTGTCGGGGCGTGACTTGAAGTAGCCGATGGCTTCCTCGATAGCCTGAAGAGATGCTATGCCTGCCATTGCTCCGCTACAGTCCACGTATATGCCCTTGATACGTGAGTCGTGTGCGGCCCGGTATATGGCCGCGGTAATGTCGTTGAGAGTCTGCGCTTCCGTAAGTTTACCGTATATGGCGTCTGCAATTTTTGCGGGATTTTTACGTTCCACGATCTCGCCGGATAAATCCAGAGTGAGCACAGATCCTGATTTTACGTCGGATTTGATCTCGCCTGTTGAGTCAATGGAGCCTATTGCGGCTACGATGCCGGCTATCAACAGGAAAATACCTAACAGCACCGACATCCAGATCGCTGCCATTGAGCCTAAAAATGCAAGAAAAAACCGCTTTATCATAGTTATAATTTATATATGATTGCTTTTTTTGAATTCATGTTGATGACGGAGGGCTTCTGCTGCATGAGTCTGACCACGGCCGATGCGGTAGGGGCCACTTTCCGTAGCTGTCTGGAAGAGAATGACGGAGCGGCGGCTATGGCCGGGCATGACGGCGACTCTTCATGAAACTCCACATGCGGAAGTCTGGCTCCAAGAGCCTTGGCTGTGTCGGCTGCACGCACAAGAGATCCGGTGGACACTTTCACCGGGCCGTCGCCCTGTTCATGCAGCGCACGGTAAATGATCACCGCGGTGCGCACCGCTCTGGCAGCTGTATTGTGAAGAGAGCAGATGTTGAATCTGCCGGTAAGTTCCTGGCCCAGGCGCAGACAATCGGCCGCTGAGCCTTGTACCTCGATAAATTCCGGGCGCGGTGGCAGCGATGCCATGCGTGGCACGAGCATGTCCACTATGATATGGCGCTGGCGCAGCGCTTCGAACAGATACACATCCTCAGGTTCTGCCGCACATATCATCAGTTTCTCGTCCCGGTGGAATTCTGCACATATCGCGGCCACGAAGTTAGCTTCCGATTCCGGTGAAAACGGATGGTGGTCGGGCAGGGAACTGTCAATAAGTTTTTTCAACCGGTCCGGACGAATTTCGTCGCCGAGTATCACATCAAGAATCACGTATGCCATTTCCCGAAATGTCATGTCGGCGGCATTCCGGTAAAAGGCGTCCGGGATGGGGCGGATCCTTTCCGGACGCGGTTCGCTGTGATTGACGAGGTACGGATGCATCGTTTTAACTGAAAAAAGATGAATGGACAGCGTTGAGAGCCTGTTTGACATGCGATGCCGGAACCATGCAGGCCACTGTTGTGTCAGAGTCGTTGCGTGGAGCCGTGAGCACCGGTATGCCCTCCTGGTTCAGGGCGCGGCGAAGCATTTCAGCGGATTCCGGCATGCTGCGCAGGTTGCGTCCAACTATGGCGAGAGTGGCGAGAGAGTCCACCGCTTCGATGGCATCCACGTCGCCAGACGTAAGCTCTGCTGCAAGTTCCTCGCGCAGCACGCTGACAGCTTTGACGCTGTCGTTCTGGCGCACGCCGAATGTGCCTGCCGTAGGCGATGCCAGAAACATGTCCACTCCGTTTCTGGCCATGGAGTTGACCACTCTTCCGAAATCGTGGAATGTGCGGCCCACTACCCTGATCAGAGCCGTGTCGGCCAGAGATGTGACACCTTTGACGGTCATCTCCGTCTGGTTGACGCGTTCGGCTATCATTGTGCCCGGGGCGCTGGCGTTGAACGTGTTTTTGATGACTATGGGAATGTTGCGGTGAAAGACCGGATAGATTGTGGGCGGGTAGACCACTTTGGCTCCGAAGTTACAGAGCTCCATGGCTTCCACGAACGACAGGCGGTCTATCACCCGGGCGTCGGCCACGATTCTCGGGTCGGCTGTCATGAAGCCGTCTACGTCGGTCCATATCTCAAGAATCTCGGCGCCGAGTTCGGCGGCGATGATGGCGGCTGTATAGTCGCTTCCGCCGCGTCCAAGATTGGTCACCTGCGCGTTTGAATCCGAAGCGATGAATCCGGGCACTACGACCGTATTGGCCTGCTCCAGCGGACCGAATGCCGCACGCAGCAGTGACGATGTGGTCTCGGCGTCCAGCACATGTTTGCCAAACCGGGACTGCGTCCGTATGAACGAGCGTGAATCAAGCACCGGAACGCCCAGTATTCTGCTGACTATGACGCACGACATGCGCTCGCCGTAGCTCACGATCATGTCGAGGGTGCGCGGCGTAAGTTCTCCCAGCAGGCATATCGCTTTGTAGAGCGTGGCCAGTTCGTCGAGCATGGCGTCGGTGATGGCGAGCACTTCGGCCCGTGATTCCGCCGGCACCACACCTTCGATCACTTCATGGTGCCTTGCCGTGACGATTTCAAATTCGGTTGTGTAGGCATGGTCACGCGAAGCTGCAAGATTGGCCGTGCGTATCAGCCTGTCGGTGATTCCGCCGAGGGCCGACACGATGACTATGCAGCGGCTTTGCTGGCTCTCAACTATAGCTTTGACATGACGCAGGCTTTCGACCGTGCCTACGGATGTTCCGCCAAATTTGAGTACTTTCATCGATTATATCGTAGTGTCGAAATAGCAGTTTTTGTTGAAAATAGGGTTTCAGAGTGCAAACTTAAAAAAAAATCCCCAATTATCGCGCTTGACGCGTGAGTTTTTGGAATAGGATTTTAACATTTTAACATCTGCTTTCAGAGGGCGTCAAAGCCTTGGCGGCGCATGGCTTCCCTGGTGTGGTATGACATGCCTTCGCTGTAGTACGACAGGATATGTGCGGCCCAGTCATTGTCGGAAGTAGTGCCGGAGCGGGTGGCGTTGTAGCGGGTCACGTCGGCATCGTATGCCCTTAGGTCTCTCAATAGGGTTTCGTCGGTAGCGTAACTGTCGGTGAATATCAGGGCGCTTTCAGGCTGTTTGGGGTGCATGTCGGGCAGCTCGCGCGGCACTCCGATGGCCAGTCCGCATACGGGAAACACGCCTTCGGGGAGGTTCATCAGCGAGCACACGGCTTCGGGATCGGCCGTGCGTATGAATCCTATCGGACAGCAGCCGAGCCCCTGCGCGTCCACCGCCACTATGGCGCTCATCATGGCCAGCGACGCATCGACAATTCCCACTACGGCGCCGTCCATCGTGGCGGCAAACGGAGGGATTTCAATGCCTTTTTCCCTGCCGATAAGAGTTATCTTATGGTAATCGGCGCAAAACAGCAGAAACCGTGAGCACGTCTTGATCTGTTTCTGGCCGGTTATAGCTTCGAGCTTGAGTTTCAGCTCCTGTGAGGAAATGTCTATCACGGAGTATTGCTGGCCGTTGTAGCTTGTGGGGGTGTTGCGTATGGCGTCGAAAATGAACTGCATCTGTTTGGGAGTGACGGCTTCGCGTTCGTAGCGACGTATGCTCCTTCGTTCCAGCAGCGTGTCCTTTACGTCTTTCATCTTGATGGCTGTTTGATATGGTTATGCACACAAAAAAAAGCCTCATCAAAGGATTTGGAAGAAACTCCGAAAGACAGGATTTGAGTGCTTGCCGTCCTTTGTAATCTGCCTCGGTGCTTGGAGCACGTCTTCCCGGAGGAAGATGGAGCCCGCCATCGGGCGACTAAGCTTGTCTCGGTATTTCTTATATAATTGAAGAGTTTCCCAATCTGCTTTGATGTGGCTTTATGTTTATCTGTAATAATAACAATCCTCCGATCGCTATTGTTCAAGTCTTGTTTTATCGTCCTTGCAATGCAAAATTAATCAATAGGCCGATAAAATCCAAGAAAAAATGCAATTAATATTCAAAAATTCCGTGCTGTGACTTTATGGTGAGTCTCGGGGACTCTGACTCTTCGACTCTGCCGATCACCCGGGCGTCGATCCCGAAGCTGCCGGCTATGTCGATAATGGTCTGTGCGTCGGCTGGATCCACGTAGATCTCCATGCGTGAACCCATGTTGAACACCTTGTACATCTCGGCCCAGTCCGTGCCGCTTTCTCGCTGGATCATTTCAAACAGCGGAGGGGTGGGAAACAGATTGTCCTTGATCACATGGAGCCTGTCGATGAAGTGCAGCACCTTGGTCTGGGCTCCACCCGAGCAGTGGATCATGCCATGGATGCGGTGGCGCATGTCGTCGAGGATCCGTTTGATCACCGGGGCGTATGTGCGGGTGGGGGAGAGCACGAGCCGTCCGGCGTCTATGCCATCCACTGCCGTGGGATCGGTCAGCCGCACAGAACCGGAATATATGAGTTCGGCCGGAGTGGCGGCATCGAAACTTTCAGGATATTTTTCGGCAAGATATTTGGCAAATACGTCATGGCGGGCCGATGTGAGACCGTTGGATCCCATTCCGCCGTTGTAGTCGGTTTCGTAGGATGCTTTTCCGTATGATGCAAGACCCACGATCACGTCTCCGGCCTTGATGTTGGCGTTGTCCACCACCATGTCGCGGCGCATGCGGCATGTCACGGTCGAGTCGACGATGATAGTGCGCACCAGATCGCCCACGTCGGCCGTCTCGCCGCCGGTGCTGTGGATGTCAATGCCCGCATCGCGCAGTTCGGCGAGCAGTTCCTCGGTGCCGTTGATGATGGCGGCTATCACCTCTCCGGGGATCAGGTGCTTGTTGCGGCCTATGGTGGAGCTGACCAGAATGCCTGATGTGGCGCCTACGCACAGCAGGTCGTCTATGTTCATGATCAGGGCGTCCTGGGCTATTCCCTTCCATACGCTCAGATCTCCGGTCTCGCGCCAGTACACGTAGGCCAGCGACGATTTCGTGCCGGCGCCGTCGGCGTGCATTATGTTGCAGTATTCGGGATCACCGCCAAGTATATCGGGGATGATTTTGCAGAAAGCGCCGGGAAACAGTCCTTTGTCGATGTTTTTGATGGCGGAGTGCACGTCTTCCTTGGTGGCGGAGACGCCGCGCAGATCGTAGCGTTGTTGAGACATCGTGTGGTTGGGTTTATTTTGGTGGGATGAATGGGTAATCGGGTGGGGGTTATCTCTTTTTGCCTTTCTGGTTTTGCTGCTGGCGCATCATGGCCTGCTGCTGGCGCTGTGCTTCCTCCAGACGAGCCATGAATCCTGATTTTTTGCGGGGTTTGCGGGCGTTGGCCAGCATTTCCGCGCGCACTTTCTTGTCGTCCACAGCCCATTTGCGGATGGCCCATGTCTGGATGATGGTGATCAGGAGCGAGAGGAAATAATAGTAGCTCAGGCCGGATGCATAGTTGTTAAACCAGAAGAAGAATATCAGCGGCATGCCGTAGCTCATGAGTTTCATGCCGGGCATGGAGTTTCCGCCGGGCTGGCTCTGCATGTTGATGCGGGTGTAGATGATGTTTGTGGCGGTCATCAGCAGGCAGAACAGGCTCAGATGGTTGTCGAACGCCCATGAAATCAGCGGTATGTCGGCATCCCATGATATTATGGCATCGGGAGCCGAGAGATCGTGAGCCCACAGGAAAGACTCGCCGCGCAGTTCTATACATGAGGGAAAAAACTGGAACATGGCGATCAGGATCGGCATCTGCAGAAGCAGCGGCAGGCATCCCGACATCGGGTTGGCTCCGGCGCGGTTGTACAGCTCCATGGTCTTCTGCTGGCGTGTCATGGCGTTTTCCTGACCGGGATATTTTTCATTGATCTCCTTTATTTCCGGGGCGAGCACACGCATTTTGGCCTGTGACTTGAAGCTCTTGTAGGTGAAAGGGAAAAGGATGATCTTTATGAAGATGGTGAGCAGGAAGATGATAATGCCGTAGTTGGCTATGTAGTGTCCGAGGAATGTGAACACCGGGATCACTATCAGGGTGTTGATCCATCTGAACAGCGACCATCCCAGAGGGATCAGGCGTGTCAGTTCCAGATCCTCGTCGGGCGACACCCTGTCAATCGCGCTCAGGGCGGGATAGAGATTGGGCCCGAGATAGAAATTGAATGACGCTATGGAGTCGCGAGCCACAGAATAGTTCACCTGCGATTTGGCGGTCATGTCTTTCAGATACACGGGGTCTGATTTAAGATCCAGCTGGGTCACCTTGGTGCCTGCATTGAAGGATTTGTCGGCAATGAGCACCGATGAGAAGAACTGGTTCTTGAAGGCAATCCACTTCAGAGGATTGGTGATCTCTTTTTTGTCGTCGTCCATGGCATTGAGATCGTCGACACCGTCGCCCGACTCCTTGTAGTATATGGCCGAGTTGCGTTCTTCAAACACGCGGCCCTCCTCGTTGCGCAGCATTTTCTGATGCCAGGTGAACTCCATGGTGCTTACTCCGGAAGGAATTATGCCGGCGTCGGCCATGCCGTGCTGCACCACATCCATCTTCACAAGATAGTCATCTCCTTGGGCCAGAGTGTAACGGATGCCCCACCAGGCGTCAGCCCCGAGATCGAGTTTCATGAGCATGGTGGTGTCAGACTCCGCTTCGGCAGTGAAATAGAAATCGGAGGTGTCGAATTTCTGGCTGTCGGAACGCAGAGTGAAGAAATATTCGTTGGTGTCGCCGTTCCACAGCACCACGTTGGTGGTGTCGTGGTTGAGATAGCAGTCATACTGTTTGAGACGCACGCCCGAGATCTGTCCGCCTTTGGTGCTCAGTTCCAGAGCGAGCACTTCGTTTTCAAGCGTTACGGTTTCCTCGGTGCCGCTTAGATGGGTGGCGAAGTTCTTATAGCGAGCCAGATCGGATATGGCGTCACGCAAGGTGCGCGATGCAGCAGCTGCATGCCGCGGCTCGGTGCCGTCGGCGAATTTGCCGGAAATCAGGTTATTGATGTCGATTGCCCCGCCTGCGGTCATGACCGATCCCTCGAGGACCGAATCGTTGACAACGCGCAGGTCTATGGCGTCTGATCGGAATGAATACACCGCGCCTGAGCCTGAATTGTCGGCTTTGCCGTAGAGTTTCACCGCGTTGCGCAGTGTGGTCAGATCGGCGTCGGTCAGTGTCTGTATGCGCATCGCATCTGCGGCTTCGGCGTCTCGCCGGGCCTGTGCGTCGGCTTCGCGCTGCAATTGCTCCTGGCGCTGTGCCTCGAGCTGTTCCTCGGAGGGGCGGTTAAGATACATGAAGCCGAAAATCACGGCTCCCATCAGCAGAATGCCCACAAGGGTATTTTTATCCATACTGTACTTTAATCAATAATATATGCTTGTTCGTTGTATTTTCAATTTTTTGCAGAGTCAGATCCGGCGCGTTCTTTGCCGTAGGCCACGGCGGCTTTCACAAAATCCACAAATATTGGATTGGGAGATAGCACCGTGCTGGAATATTCGGGATGGTACTGCGTGCCTATGTACCACCGGTGGTCGGGCAGCTCCACCACTTCCACCAGATGGGTATCGGGGTTTTCGCCGACGCATTTCATTCCGGCATTCTCGAAAGCCTGACGGTAGGAGTTGTTGAACTCAAACCTGTGGCGGTGGCGTTCGCTGACACGTTCACTGCCATAGGCCATGGCCGATCGTGATCCCGGGCGCAACACGCAGTCATAGGCCCCCAGACGCATCGTGCCACCCATGTCGGTCACGCTTTTCTGTTCTTCCATCAGGTCTATGACGTTGTGCGGGGTGTTGTGGTCCATTTCGGTGGAGTTGGCGTCGGCGAGTCCGAGCACGTTTCGTGCAAACTCGATCACCATGCACTGCATGCCCAGGCAGATGCCGAACGTGGGCACGTCATGCTCGCGACACCATTTCAGGGCCACGAATTTGCCTTCTATGCCACGCTGGCCGAATCCGGGAGCTATGATCACTCCGTCAAGACCGCCAAGCTTCATGTCGGCATCCTGTTCGGTGAGCTTTTCGGAATGTATATAGCGCAGATTGAGCTTGCGGTCGTTGTAGGTGGCTGCCTGAAACAGCGATTCGTTGATTGATTTGTAGGCATCCTGAAGCTCGACATATTTGCCCACAAGCCCGATGGTCACTTCTTCTTCGGCATCGTAGAGACGGGTCAGGAAATCCATCCAGGCCTGCATGTCTGGCTCGCCTTCAGGGGCCAGACCCAATGTCCGCATCACTATTTCGTCGAGATGCTGTGAGTGCATGTTGACGGGCACCTGATATATCGACGGTGTGTCGACCGACTGTACCACGGCTTCGGGCGCCACGTTGCAGAACCGTGCTATCTTGCCGCGCATGTCGGCCGGAATTTCCTTTTCCGTCCTCAGCACCAGCACGTCGGGCTGTATTCCCGCTTCCTGAAGCTGTTTCACTGAGTGCTGCGTGGGTTTTGTTTTCAGCTCCTTGGCGGCGTGCAGATATGGCACGTATGTGAGATGTATGCAGCAGGCGTCGTTGCCTGATTCCCACCGTAGCTGGCGCACCGCTTCCAGATAGGGCAGCGACTCTATGTCGCCTACAGTGCCGCCTATTTCCGTGATTATGAAGTCGTAGTTGCCGGTTTTGCCGAGCAACTTGACATTGTGCTTGATCTCGTCTGTGATGTGAGGTATGATCTGCACTGTCTTTCCGAGATAGTCTCCGCGCCGTTCTTTTTCGATTACGTTACGGTAGATCCGTCCGGTGGTGACGTTATTGGCTTTGGTGGTGGGCACGTTGGTGAACCGTTCGTAATGTCCGAGATCCAGATCGGCTTCGTGTCCGTCGGCGGTCACATAGCATTCCCCGTGCTCGTAGGGATTGAGAGTGCCGGGATCTATGTTGATGTAGGGATCGAATTTCTGGATGGTTACGCGATAACCGCGGGCCTTAAGCAGGCAGGCCAGAGAAGATGAAATAATTCCTTTGCCCAAAGAGGAGACCACGCCTCCGGTGACAAAAATGTACTTTGTTTCCACGTGATGATCAATTTTAAGCCACAAAATTACAAAAATTTTCCGTTAATAGTCGTCACCGTAACTCTGATTTTTTCTGCCATCTCGCATTTGTTTTATAAATAGAGATTTATGGGATGTTGATAAATTTATTCACGCTCCGATGAAATTGAGACGATAAAAATCCGTATCTTTGCGTCCCGTTATGAAATACGGTTTTGACAACGAGAAATATCTCAGAATCCAGTCCGAGCACATCAAGGAGCGCATAGCCCAGTTCGGCAATAAACTTTATCTTGAACTCGGCGGAAAGCTTTTCGACGATCATCACGCCAGCCGCGTGTTGCCGGGATTCCAGCCCGACAGCAAACTGCGCATGCTCTCCCAGTTGCGCGACCAGGCCGAGATCGTGATTGTGATAAGCGCGCTTGACATCGAAAAAAACAAGATGCGCGGCGATCTGGGAATCACATACGATATGGACGTGCTGCGGCTGCGCAATGAGTTTCAGAACCGTGGATTTCTGGTAAGCTCGGTGGTCATCACGCACTACAACGGTCAAAGCAGCGCCGATGCTTTCCGGCAGCGTCTGGAGCGACAGGAGATCACCACATATTATCACTATACCATCGATGGCTATCCCACAAATGTGGAACTGATTGACTCCGACGACGGTTTCGGCCGCAACGATTATGTTGAGACTACCCGTCCGCTTGTCATCGTCACTGCCCCGGGGCCCGGAAGCGGCAAAATGGCCGTGTGCCTGAGTCAGCTTTACAATGAACACAAGCGCGGTATCGAGGCCGGATATGCCAAATTTGAAACATTTCCAGTGTGGAGCCTGCCGTTGAAACATCCTGTCAACATCGCATACGAAGCCGCTACGGCCGACCTCAACGATGTGAACATGATCGACCCGTTTCATCTTGAAGCATACGGTGCCACGGCAATCAACTATAACCGTGACATAGAGATATTTCCGGTGCTGAATGCCCTTTTCGAGGGCATATACGGTGAGAATCCCTATAAATCCCCTACCGATATGGGCGTGAACATGGTGGGATTCTGCATAAATGAAGACGAAGTATGCTGTGATGCGTCGAAAAACGAGATCATACGCCGCTACTACAATGCTCTGAACCGGCTGGCCCAGGGCGACTGCAACGACAGCGAGGTCAACAAGATCGCCTTGCTTTTCAAGCAGGCCAAGATCGACACCTCCTATCGCCGGCCTGTCAATGCCGCCCGCGGCAGAGCCGAGCGCAGCGGTGTGCCGTGTTCGGCAATAGAGTTGGCCGACGGCACCATCATTACCGCGGAGTCGAGTGTGCTGCTCGGACCGAGTGCGGCCCTTATACTCAACGCCACCAAGCATCTGGCCGGCATAGACCATGCTGTGAAACTGATTCCGCAGGACATGATCGAGCCGATCCAGTACACCAAGATCAACTATCTGCGCAGCCGCAATCCGCGTCTGCACACCGACGAAGTGCTGGTGGCGCTGTCTGTTCTTTCGACCCACGACGAAAACTGTCGGCGGGCTCTTGAAAAACTTCCGGAACTCAAAGGCTGCCAGGTTCATTCCACAGTGATGCTCGGCGAGGTTGACCACAAGATTTTCAAAAAACTTGGGGTGGGGCTGACCTGCGATCCCGCCCGCAAGAGCTGACGGCGCCGATATAGGAAAATGACATAATGACGACGGCTCCGAAAGCGGATTGAAATCCGCATGGAGCCGTCGCTCATTTTATAGATGAAAAAGAAACAGGCGTTTTTTTATTTGCCCACCTTGTCGCTGAGCCCGTGAACCTTGTCGGCGATCTTTTCTGCCAGTTCGCCGGTCTTGTCAAGAGCCTGGGCTGCCATGCCCTTGGCTTTTTCTTTTAATGTGGCTGACTTCTCTTCAACCTTTTTCTTGGCATGATCCTTGGCTTCGGTCAGATCTTCTTTCACTGCCTTTGCCTTCTGGCATGCTGCTGCCTCTGCGGCTTTTGCCGATACTTTTGCTGCGGTTTTCGAAACCTTTGCGGCCACGTCGGCCATCTTTTCATGTGTTGACATAGTAGTTTGTAGTTTAATTTTGGTTATACAATGGGAATTCATAGTGATAAACAACGGGCAGGCGGCCCGGGTTTGTTAACGATTCGCAAAATATTCGGCACTACCGCGAATTTTTATGTACTTTTGTAAAAAAAATTGACATTATGGAAGTGGTCTACGAGGATAACCATATAATTGTGGTCAACAAGGCGCCCGGCGAGATCGTGCAGGGCGATAAAACCGGCGACACGCCGCTGGTGGAGTCCGTGCGCGCATATATAAAGGAAAAATATGCCAAGCCCGGCAATGTGTTCTGCGGACTGGTGCACAGGCTCGACCGTCCGGTGGCCGGGCTGGTGGTGTTTGCGCGCACTTCCAAGGCTCTTTCGAGGATGAACGAGCTGTTTCGCAACGGAGGAGTCCGCAAAACCTATTGGGCGATAACCCGCAACGCTCCCCGGCAGCCGCAGGAGCGTCTCACCCACTGGATCACGTCTGTGGAGCGCAACAACAAAAGCTATGCTTCCCTCCGTCCCGTGGCCGGGGCCAAGGAAGCGTCGCTCAGCTACAGGCATATCGCTTCGTCCGACAGATACCACCTTCTTGAAATAAATCTCGAGACAGGCCGCAAACATCAGATACGGGTGCAGCTGTCGTCCATAGGATGTCCGGTGCGTGGCGACCTCAAGTATGGCGACAAACGCAGCAATCCGGACGGAAGTATCAGCCTGATGGCGCGTCATATCGAGTTTGTCCATCCTGTCAGCGGGGAGCCGTTGTCTCTCACGGCTCCGCTGCCTGCCGCCGATAAATTGTGGCAGGTGCTTGAATCACAAATTAACAACTGAAAATACACCGTATGAAGAAACTTAGGATAGTCTTTCTCGGCACCCCTGAATTTGCCGTGCCGAGCCTTGATGCGATAATAGAAGCCGGACATGAGGTGGCCGCAGTGGTCACTGCCACCGATAAACCTGCCGGACGCGGACACAAGATGATACCGTCTGCTGTAAAGCAATATGCCTTCGAGCATGGCATACCCGTGTTGCAGCCCGCTAAACTGCGTGATCCTGAATTTCTGGATGCTTTGCGCGGGTACGGTGCCGACATTTTTGTAGTGATCGCGTTCCGGATGCTTCCCGAGGAAGTGTGGGCCATGCCGCCCATGGGCACTTTCAATCTGCATGCCTCGCTCCTTCCGCGCTATCGCGGAGCCGCTCCCATCAACAGGGCGGTGATGAACGGCGATGCGGAGACCGGAGTCACCACTTTCCTGCTGAAGCATGAAATCGACACAGGCGATATTCTGCGTCAGGAATCCATATCCATTGCGCCCGACGAGAATGTAGGCTCTGTCCACGATCGGCTTATGGCTCTCGGCGCACGGGTCACCGTCGACACCCTTGCCGATCTGGCGGCAGGCACGGCCGTGCCGCGTCCGCAGCCCGACGGGCAGGCTTCCGCGGCACCTAAGATTTTTCGCGAGGATTGTGAGATTGATCTGTCTAAGAGCAGGGAGAGCGTACGCAACCACGTGCGCGGACTGTCGCCATATCCCGCCGCGCGCATCACTCTTCACGGCGTGGAGATGAAAGTACTGGAAGCTGTGGTTGCCGACACCCGCCTGCAAGGCCGGCTTTACGTCGAATGTGCCGACGGCGCTTTGGAGCTTACTCGTGTTCAGCCTGCGGGAAAACGTCCCATGAGCGGGAGCGACTTCCTGCGCGGTCTCAGGATCTGACGCTTAGATACGCAGCTTTTTAGAATATCGGCGGCCTGTGGTATCCGTTATCACCACAAGCACCACCCTGCCGTTGCGGGAAGACGTGGTGATTGCGGACAGATTCAGCGAAATGCAGGATTCCGCGGTGTTGCCGTATATTCCTGCGAGTCTTATTCCTGCGAGAGAGTAAACCTCAGCCGACTCAATGCGCGAGCCGTCGGACCACACATTCACCGTATTGTCAATCACCTCAAAAAGATAAGAATCTCCGTTGTCGGGACCATCGCCGGTCGATGCCCTGCAACTCACGGTCATGCGGGTGCACTCGCTGTCAGGCGTGATATTCAGCGATTTTCCATAAAAAGTGTGGGTTTTCACATCGTCGGCGCCACACACCGTCTCGATAGTCCACTCGCTCATGTCGTCGGCAACCAGTGACATCGGTCTGCCGGCATAATACATGCCATGGAATTCAGGCTGCGAAAGTTTCAGGCCGTTAAATGTCATCTCCTGTTCCTCATGGTCAATCACAAGGTCAAAGAGATTGCCGAGACCGAACCTGTTGCGCAGATTCATATAAGTGCTCTGGCGTCGTTGTTCCCACCACACGTTGCGCATCTGGCTTATATAATATGTCCAGTTTTTATATGCCGTTTTGCCGTCGCCGAGATAACTCTGCATATAGTCAGTAAACTCCGGCCTTATCGCTTCTGCCATTTCGTCTATGATGCTTTGCCCGTATGATGTCTGCAGAAAGTCGCCCATATACACGGCCATTCGGTCTATGAACAGTTCGCGTGCGGCGGTATCGGTAATAAAGAACTTGAACAGCGCCACGTTTCGCGTCCTGTTCGGGTCACTTCCGTCGGTGCACCTCTCTATATGGTCGCAATAGTCCGACGTGACCTCTCCGCGATAGGGGTATATGCCGAAGCGGTCGGCATCCTTGAGTATCCACCGCCATTTGGCATACGGTTCTTTCTGGCGCCAGCACACTATGTTGTTATGAGGGAAATCCGTGTCGTTGCCGAATGCCTTAATGACAAACATGTCGAGAAAATTGTCCACGTCGATCATCTCGCTCAGCTGCGGGAGCGATGCGTCAGGCCTGTTGTAATAATTGATCAGCGCCACCATTCCGTCGGCATGCCCGGTTTTCAGTTCCTGATAGTTTTCAAGCATGTCTATCTCTTCCAGGCCGTTGTAGTTGGCTTCTACGTAATCTTCGTTACTGCGCTCGCGCACGTCGGCAATGCCGCGGTAATAGCCGTTGATATATATGATGGCCGGGGTGTGGGCCTGCCAGTCAAGATTTGGTGTGTTGCGTCCGATCACTGTCTGCGCCAGCTGGTCGTTAATGCGTTCGAACGAGAATGTGTTTCCGCCGTTGCGCAGTATAAATGACTTCACCTCCGTCACATCCGGTTTGTCTTTCCACAGATTTGCCGAAAACCTTTTTTCCCCGAAGCGCTTGTTGGCGTACAGAGCTATTGATTTTTGCGGCAGAGTGCGCGATATTCCTCCCTGCACGCGGGTCTCGCACAGCTGGTTCATGATTTTCCTGTGTGTCCGCCCCTGATAATACTCGATGTTGACAGGACGCCGCCAGTTGTTCTGATAGTTTTTCACAGAGTCTCTGCCGTCGGCAAAAATGCCTTCTCTGGTGCCATACAGATAGTCGCTGTCGGTGACTATGGACACTATGTCGAGTGTGGTTGCCCGCGGATGGAAAATATAAGAATGAGTGGTGGAACGCGGCGATATGGCCCTGTCTGATATCAGCTTGGCGCGTACCACGGTGGACGTTGTGATCTTTTTATGCCAGGCAAGGCCTTCCACCGCATCTTCTACTGTAGGTTCCCGGCCATCGGTCGTGATGCACAGCCGGACATCCTCATATTGGCTTGGCGCCGCCACCACAAGCTCCACAGGCCCGGATTTGACGCGAACGCATCCCGGGGCGCTGAACAAAGGCTCGGGCAGAATCTCGGAAACCGTCTGTTCCGGATTGTCCGCGCCGGGCGTGGCGGTGGCGAAATAGCCCCAGGCGCCGTCTGCCTTCGATCGGCCTGCTGCTACGTTGGGTGCAGGCTGCTTGGTCAGATATACATAGTCAGTCCGGTTGCCCGACGGGTCAAACAGATATAGCGAACCGGCCCCGGAGTCCAGACGGAAATCCGTGTGCAGTCCTCTCGCTTCTTTGTCGCAATATATCAGCAGATAGTCTCCAGCTTTTATCGTATCGTCAGTGGCGATACACCAGGCAGATCCCGGATTACCGGTCAGCCCCAGACTATAGCCGTTCATGGCTATGTCGCGGTCTGAGGAATTGTAGATCTCCACCCATGAATCAGGAAAATCATGCTCGGTAAACACACAGTCCACATTGGACTGCATCACCTCGTTTATAATGAGTGTTTCCGCGCCGGCTTTTGCTATGAAAAGAAGTGTAATTAAGATATATAGACAGGCAGACTTTGCGGTCGTAGCTGTGATCATTTGTCCTATTGAATGAAAGAAACAGCTACAAAATTAATAATATCCCGTTGATAATCCAAAAACTACATAGGTGAAAAATACGCAAAATTAGTTAAATCAGCAGTTCTGGCACAATCTTTGCTTGTCTGTTGCAGTTATTATTTCAAAGCAATGAAATTTTGTGAAAGTGATGATGGATATAAACCTCTCTATAGAATTGCGGCGGGTACTTGAAGATTCCCGCCGTCTGGCGTCTGAAAGCAGGAATGAAGTGATTCTTCCGCAACACCTGTTTCTGGCGCTTATCGCCGATCCCGACAGCGTCTGTGCCGCTCTGGTCGGCAGGGCATGCGGCAACGGACAGTCTCCGCAACAGATATTCACGAAACTGTCTATGGATGTCTACCGGTCTGATCATGAGCCTGTCAGCGAAGTGTCGGTCAGCGTCATAGTCGACAGGCTGATCAAGCTGGGGGCATTGGAGGCTCGTATGCTCAAAAGCGCCGATGTGCGTCCCGAGCATTTGCTGCTGGCCATGTTCCACAATTCCGAGATATGCGCCATGCCTTTCATGGCTGAACTGCGCTCGTCAGGCCTGACCTACGAGACCCTCTATAAAATTGTGGCCGACAACGGTGCCGGTGCATCGCCGTCGATGGGTGCGGATTTTGCCGACGATGACGACGATGTGGCTGAAGAACTGCCACGCGACAATAGCCAGCCGTCGCAGGAAACTGCCAAAAGTGCAGGTCCCGCCACTGCCAGAAGGGGCAACGACACTCCCGTGCTCGATAAATTCGGCGTGGACATGACCCGTGCCGCCGAGGAGGGACGTCTGGATCCCGTGGTAGGCCGTGAAGTGGAAATCGAAAGGCTGGCCCAGATACTTAGCCGCCGCAAAAAGAATAACCCTGTGCTCATCGGTGAGCCGGGTGTCGGCAAGTCGGCTATTGTCGAAGGACTTGCATTGCGTATAGTCCAGCGCAAGGTCAGCCGCATTCTTTTCGGCAAACGGGTGATCTCGCTTGACATGGCTTCCATCGTGGCTGGTACAAAATACCGCGGTCAGTTTGAGGAGCGCATCAAGGCCATTCTCACCGAACTGTCCAAAAACAAGGATGTGATTCTATTCATCGACGAGATCCACACAATAGTGGGCGCCGGCAATACCGCCGGATCCATGGATGCCGCCAATATGCTCAAGCCTGCGCTGGCGCGCGGTGAGATTCAGTGCATCGGTGCCACCACACTCGACGAATACCGCACCAGTATCGAAAAGGACGGAGCGCTCGAACGCCGATTCCAGAAAGTAATGGTCGAGCCTACATCCCCACAGGAGACTCTGACCATACTCCATAATATCAAGGAAAAATACGAGAACCATCATAACGTCCGCTACACCGAAGCGGCTCTTGAAGCCTGTGTGAAACTGACGGAACGCTATGTGAGCGACCGCACATTTCCCGACAAGGCCATCGACGCGATGGACGAGGCCGGATCGCGAGTACACATCACCAACATCACCGTGCCGGCCGAGATAGAAGCGCTTGAAGAGCAGGTGTGCCAGGCCGAACAGTCTAAACTCAATGCCGTGCGTGCCCAGAATTTCGAACAGGCGGCATCGTTTCGCGACAAAGAGCAGCATCTGCGCACCGATCTCGACGAAGCTCAGGCTCGGTGGGAGGAAGAGATGCGCAACTGCCGTGTGACGGTCGACCACGACAAAGTGGCCGAAGTGGTGGCTATGATGACAGGGGTGCCCGTGCAGCGCATAGCTCAGGCCGAGGGCCACAGACTGTTGGAAATGGACAATGCCCTTCGCGGCTCCGTGATCGGACAGGACAATGCCGTGGAGAAAATGGTCAAGGCCATACGGCGCAACAGGGTGGGGCTTAAGGACCCCAACAAACCCATAGGCACCTTCATGTTTCTTGGGCCCACCGGCGTGGGCAAGACACATCTTGCAAAGAAGCTCGCCCAATATCTGTTTGACTCTGCCGACACCCTTATCCGTGTCGACATGAGCGAATATATGGAGAAATTCAGCGTGAGCCGTCTGGTCGGCGCGCCTCCGGGATACGTGGGCTATGAGGAAGGCGGACAGCTCACCGAGAAAGTGCGTCGCCGTCCATACTCCGTGGTGTTGCTCGACGAGATTGAGAAAGCACACCCCGATGTGTTCAATCTGCTGCTGCAGGTAATGGACGAAGGACGTCTCACAGACTCGCTCGGACGCAAGGTGGACTTCAAGAACACCATAGTGATCATGACATCCAACATCGGCACGCGTCAGCTCAAGGACTTCGGCTCCGGAGTCGGATTCAATACCCGCGAGGTCGACAAGGAATATACTCATGGCGTTCTTCAGAAAGCGCTCAACAAAGCATTCTCGCCCGAGTTTCTCAACCGTATCGACGATATCATCATGTTCGATTCTCTCGACAAGGATGCCATTTTCCGGATTATCGATATCGAGCTGGACGGATTCTATCGCCGCATAGCCGATCTCGGCTACAGTCTGACCATCACTGAAACGGCTAAGAACTATATAGCTGGCAAAGGCTACGATGTGCAGTTCGGTGCCCGTCCGCTCAAACGCGCCATACAGAAGTATCTTGAAGATCCATTGGCTGAACTGATCATCGGATCGCAATTATCGGCCGACGGATCGCAGAAGGCGTCCATTGTGGTGGACTACGATACATCGGCCGACAAAATCACTACTTCGATTCTCGAAGAAAACCCCTCCTCCTCCGCAGCGGAGGAGGAATGACGGCTGATGCCGTCACTTTCCCTTGGCATAACCGTGGATCACGGAACTTTCCACATCCACGCCCAAGATTTTGGCCCGCGCTATGATAGCACGGGCCAATTTTGGTTTAAGGTCATCAGGACAATAGCGGAAATATGCTTCCGCAGCTCTGACATGTGCCGCGTCTGGAATCGGATATTCCCGCCGTTCCGGCAGGCCGTACACGCTGTCGGGCAAATTCTGCCTTGCGTCTTTGTCAAGTCTCATCAGAATGGGGAAACGGACCGTTAGAACGAATATTTAGCGCCAAGCTGGATCAGGCCCTGAGCGCCGAAACCAAGTTCGCCGAACACCGACGCTCCCGGATAGAATTCAACTTCCGCACCAAGCGGTGAGATCTGTCCGGCGAAATAACCTTTATTATAGCTGTCGCCGAATTTGGGCATCATGTGGGATATGACGGCGCCTGCACCTGCGTGGGCATACAGTTTCGCTATGCTGTTCTGGTAATACTGTATCTTGACGTTGAGCATAAGGGTGTGATAGCCCACCTTTGATTTAAACGACTCGAAATATCCGTTGCCGATGCCATAGAGCGATGAAGGGGTGTAGGCGCTTGAATAGGAGTAGCTCGGACCCACTGACACTCCTTTGGCCACTGGGATATACAGACCGATATTGATACCGCCCCATGCATTGTTTACCTTATCGAATCCTTTGTGACAGTTGATGGCGTCCATCTGCGTATAAGCTCCGTAGCTCATATAGACCTCTTGTGCTGTCACGGCTGTGGCACACCCCAAAGCAAGGGCCGATGCTATTAAAAGTTTTTTCATAATACAGATAATTTAGTTGATTAAGTGTGTGTTATGTCATCATAATAACGTCATCCCGGCGTAAAATGTTTGCTTCCGTCCGTCAATACGACAGCATCGCTGCGACAGGTCGCGGATTGTCTCCGCATTCTGTACGCAGCGATGCCGTAAGATATATGTTGTCAGAGTTGCTGTTGTCTTTTTTACATGAAACTCAGGATCAGAGCCTGGGCCACCACCACACGCAGGAACATCGTCAGAGGATAAACCGTGGAGTATGCAACGGCGGGGGCATCGCTGCCGGTTGAGTTGCCGGCATAGGCGAGGGCAGGGGGGTCGGTGCATGCACCGGACAGAAGGCCCATTATGTGAAGGAAGTTGATCTTGTAGACCTTGCGGGCTATGGTGCCTATGATCAACAGGGGTACTATTGTGATCAGGAAGCCCCACAGCACCCACATGGCGCCTTCGGGGTTGAACACCGTAGATGCAAACCCTTTGCCGGCGGCTATGCCCACGGATGCAAGGAACAGACAGATGCCAAGTTCGCGCATAAGCATTGATGCCGAACTTGATGTATAGGTCACGAGTTTGAACTTGTAGCCGAAACGGCTCAGCAATATGGCCACTACCAGCGGACCGCCAGCCAGACCGAGCTTCATGCCCCATCCAAGGTCTATCGAGCCGACCAGTATGCCGACCAATATGCCCACGAAGATGGTGATTAGATTCGGCTCGTTCAGACGTTTCAGAGAGTTGCCCAGACGGTGTGCCAGACGGTCTATGTCGGCCAGAGTGCCCACCACGGTGATGCGGTCGCCCATCTGAAGGCGCAGGCCGGGAGACGCGAGCAGATCCACGCCTGCGCGGTTCACCCGGGTGGCGTTGAGCTGATAGGCTGTGTGCAGGCGCAGGGAGCCGAGGGTCACGCCATTATATTTGCTCTGGGTCAGCACGATGCGGCGGCTTACCACTTCCTTGCCTGTGCTTTCCTCCAGATTCATGTCGATCACACGGCCCACAAGCGCGCGGAAACTCGGTTCGTCAGCGGCCGACATGATGATCAGCAGCTTGTCGCCAGTGTGGATCACCGTTTTCGATGTCGGTATGATCACTTCGTTGTATGCGTTGAGCAGTCGTGACACCACAAACTCGCAGTGGATAATGTCATGCAGCTCCATTATGGTCTTGCCGTTGATCAGTTCGTTGGTAACCTCGAATGTCTCCTTCAGCGGCACGTTGAGCGCTGCATTTGCTTCGGCGTTAAGGGAATTGATTTCGTTGTCGGCCTTTATCTTGAAGATGCCCTTGATCACGAGCATGGCCATGATTATGCCGCATACGCCCAAAGGATATGCTGCGGCATATCCCATTGCCAGAATGTCGCTTTTTGCCGGATCGCCCACCGCCTGTTGCGCGGCTGCGAGACCAGGCGTGTTGGTTACGGCGCCGCTCATCACGCCCACAAGCTGCACCATGGTGGTCTCAGGACCTGTAGTGTAGTATATGGCCAGTACCATGGCCACGTTGAGGGCTATTATGCCCACGGCAAGCATGTTGAGCCTGATACCTCCCTCTTTGAATGATGAGAAGAAAGCAGGGCCTACTTGAAGACCGATGGCGAAGATGAATAGGATCAGGCCGAATTCTCGCACGAATTTCAGCACTTCGGAATTGACCGTGTAGCCGAAGTGTCCCATCAGAATGCCCACGAAAAGCACAAATGTGACACCGAGAGAAATTCCGCCTACTTTCATCTTGCCCAGATAGATTCCCGCAGCGATAACGAAAGAGTAGAGCACCAGAGTGCTTGCCAGTGTCGTGCTGCCGGGAGCCAGCAGGGATTGGAAGATGTCCATAAAGAAATGTAGAAATTTATTGATTTGTGAGGTGCAAAGTTACGCTTTTTCGGCCAAAAATCCCGCCTTTCTCAGCATTTCCGTGAAAATGTGTGAAAAATGTTCGTTGGCTTCGCGGGGATAGCGCACGTCGGTGAAAACGTGTGCCAGACTATCTTTTTTGTTTTCAGTGACGTAGGCGCGGTTTGCCGGAAGGTTCTCGAATTCGCCGTACATTGAGTCGATGCGTTCGGCGGAGTTGGGATTGTATTTTTCAGTGTGTATGAAAGCCGAAACCGGCAGTCGCGGCTGCACTTCCGGGCTTTCTGCCGGATAACCTACAGTCACCGTGATTACAGGCACCACAAGTTCCGGCAGCGAGAGAGCGTCGATGATCATGGGGGCATTCCAGGAGGTGGTGCCCAGATAGCAGGTGCCGAGTCCGTTCATTTCAGCTATGGTGACAAACTGCTGGGCCAGAATCGTGGCATCGAGCGCCGCTGATATGAAGCTCTGCACGTTGTCGAAGCCGGGATCTGCTCCTCGCTGCTCACACCAGCGTGTAAACCGGTTGAAATCAGCGCAGAATGTGAGCACCGCCTGTGCTCCGGTCAGACACGGCTGGTTGAAATGGGCGGGAGCCAGGGCGCTCTTGCCCTCGTCTGAGCGTGTCACCACCACGCTGTACAGCTGCATGGAGCCGCATGTGGGCGCATGTATGGCCTTGTCAAGCATGTCGGCTATAAGTTCGTCGGAGAGAGGGCGGTCTGAATAGCGGCGGATGGTGCGCCGTGTTTTAAAGTAGTCCATATTTTTCTTTGAGTTCGTCAAGTTCCATTGATGCGAGTTCCCATAGGCTCATCGCGTTTTCAAGCTGTTTGCGCAGCGCGGCATGCTGTGTGTATAGATCAGTGTCGGCAGCGCTTTCCGGTGACGCCAGAGTCTCCTCCAGCGCGGCTATCTCCGCTTCTATCCGGGCTATGTCCGTCTCGCATCCGGCCACTTTCTTCTCGGCGCGGCTCACCGTGCGGTCACGTTCTTTTTTCTCCTGATAGCTCAGTCTGGCGGCGTTCGGCTGATCGGTGTTTTGTGGCTTGTCCTTGACGGCTTCGGCCGGCTGTGCCGTCTGGACGGTCTTTTTGTTACGTTCCAGTTCCTGAAGCGACGCCAGTTTCTTCTTCTCCAGAAACTCATATATACCTCCCAGACATTCCCGCACCTGACCTCCGCCGAATTCATACACCTTTTCCACCAGACCGTCCAGAAACTCGCGGTCGTGGCTCACCACGATCACCGTGCCGTCGAAATCCTTTATGGCTTGTTTGAGTATATCCTTGGTGCGCATGTCCAGATGGTTGGTCGGTTCGTCGAGGATCAGCAGGTTCACCGGTTCAAGCAGAAGCCTGATCATGGCCAGACGGGTCTTCTCTCCGCCCGAAAGCACCTTCACTTTTTTGTCGATGGCTTCGCCGCCGAACATGAACGCTCCGAGTATGTCGCGTATCTTGGTGCGGATGTCGCCCACGGCCACGCGGTCTATGGTGTCAAACACCGTCAGATCGCCGTCGAGAAGCTGAGCCTGGTTCTGTGCGAAATAGCCGATCTTGACGTTGTGGCCTGTTTTCAGCGCGCCGTCATACGGGATCTCGCCCATGATGCACTTAACCAGTGTGGATTTTCCCTCACCGTTTTTGCCCACGAACGCCACCTTCTCGCCGCGCTTTATGGTGAATGTCGCTCCGGAGAACACAGTGTGCGCGCCGTATGCCTTGGCCACATTGTCGGCTATGACGGGATAGTCGCCCGAGCGTGGTGCCGGAGGAAACTTCAGACTCAGGTGCGAAGTGTCCACCTCGTCCACCTCTATCCGCTCTATTTTAGCCAGTTGCTTGATGCGGCTCTGTACCTGTACGGACTTGGTAGCCTTGTAGCGGAAGCGTTCGATAAACTCCTCGGTGTCGGCTATCTGCTTCTGCTGGTTCTGATAGGCGCGCATCTGCTGCTCTATCCTTTCCTGATGTAGCACCACGTATTTGGAGTAATTGACAGCATAGTCGTAGATTTTGCCGAGCGATATTTCTATAGTGCGGTTTGTCACATTGTCTATAAATGCCCTGTCGTGGCTCACCAGCACCACAGCGCCCGCTTTGGTCACAAGGAAATTTTCCAGCCACTGTATGGACTCGATGTCGAGATGGTTGGTCGGCTCGTCAAGCAGCAGCACGTCCGGGCGTCGGAGCAATATCTTGGCCAGTTCGATGCGCATGCGCCATCCTCCTGAAAACTCACATGTGGGTCTGTTGAAATCCTCTCTGGTGAATCCCAGACCTGTCAGCGTCTTCTCGATCTCGGCTTCTCCGCCCGATCCGTCCTCCATGGCCAGACGCTCGGTCAGAGCCGCCACCCGTTCGATCAGCTCAGAGTATTCATCGCTCTCGTAGTCGGTCCGTTCGGCCAGCTGGGTGTTCATCCGCTCGAGATCCTCACGCATTTCGGCCATGTCGCTGAATGCCTTGCGGGCTTCGTCGGCCACGGAGCATGTGTCTTCCGTGGTCATGTGCTGCGGCAGGTAGCCGACTGTCACCCCCGACGGCACTGCCACCGAGCCGGATGTGGGCTGCTGAAGGCCGGCGATGATTTTCAGCATGGTTGACTTTCCCGCGCCGTTTTTGCCCACCAGGGCTATGCGGTCACGTCGGTTGATCACATAATTTATATTGTCAAACAGCGACTTGGCGCTGAATTCCACCGAAAGATTGCGTATTGATATCATAGACTTGGTTATACGGGATTGCAAATTTACTGCTTTTTCCCCGCATTTCAAAGGAGCTGCAGTTCCATGTCGGCCACATCGAGCCAGCGGCCGAATTTGCGGCCCACACCGCGGAAATGCGACACCTGTGAGAATCCGAGCGACTCATGAAACCTCAGGCTCGCTTCGTTTTCAGCGGTGATGCAGGCTATAAGAGCACCGTAGCCGGCAGTGCGGCATCTGTCTATCAGTATCTCCATGAGCCTGCGTCCCACGCCCTGTCCGTGAAACTTTTTGTCCACATACACTGTCGTTTCCAGTGTCTGTGAGTATGCCGGACGGTCTTTCCACGGATGGGCATAGCAATAGCCCGCCACAGTTCCGTCCGGATTCTCGCATACCAGATAGGGGAAGTCACAGGAGTAGACGGCTATGCGGCGGCGCATTTCGTCGGCTGTCACCGCTTCGGTCTCGAACGACACGGTAGTCCTGGTCACATACACGTTGTAGATCGCGGCTATAGACTCCGCATCTTCCGGCCTTACATCTCGTATCGTCATTATATCTTCTTATTGGCGCCGGTGGCGGCTGTTGTGGTGGAATAGAATGCGGGCCGTTTCAGTGATGATCATGTCCAGTGGAGCGTCGTGAACTTCCGCCGGCACTTCGTCAAGCAGCTGAAAATCGTAGCCCACGCCCACTGTAGTGGCTTTCGTTTCTGTCAGAAGTCTGTCGTAGAATCCTTTGCCGCGGCCGATGCGGTTGCCGCGACGGTCAAAAGCCACTCCGGGCACCACAATCAGCTCCATCAGTTCCGCAGGCGTCACTTCGTCGCCCTGCGGTTCTTCGATCTGGAATGCACCGAGCCGCAGAGCCGTGCGGCCGTATGGCAGCAACTCCAGATTCACGCCGTTGACCCGCGGAAGGAAAAAGCGCTTGCGTCCGCTCCATTTGTCGATAAACTCATGTGTCGACAGTTCGTCCGGCAGGGAATGATACATCAGTATCCTGTCGGCAAGCATGAAAGCCGCACTGCGTTCCAGCGTCTCGAATACACGTTGCGCGGCATCGCGCCGTTCTTTTTCAGTGAGAAGCGATTTCTGGTTCTTTATTCTGGATCGTATGTGCTGTTTCTCGTTCATGGCAGAGAGGATAGGGGATGAAGATTATGCTTTTGGTTTCACAGGCCATTCGGCTTCGCCGGACCTGATGGCTTCCAGTGCACGCCGCACCATGTTGTCGCGATGGTTGACTATCTCATAGTAAGCAGCCACTCCAAGGGCGTCGCGGGCTATCAGGGCCTTCAGTTGATTAACAAGCAGAGGGCGCGAAAGGTTGATGTAATACCACCGTGCGGGCACTCCGTTGCTTGCGGCGTATGCCACGAACTGCGACAGAAGTTCCTGATCCGGCGGCAGTATGCGCAGAAGTTCGTCCGAGTTGGTTGCCGCGTCCAGTTTGCCGCGGTTGCGGTCGGTGTATTCAAACGCAAACCGGTGAAGAAGGCCTGCATTGACCACCGATGTGAGATACTGCGTATAGTTTGTGGTGTCCGACGGCACGAATATGTCGGGCATGATTCCGCCGCCGCCGTAGACCGATCTGCCGGTGGTGGTGGAAAACAGCATCGAGTCGTCGAATTTTACGCTGTCGGCCGAAAATGCCTCTCCTGCCAGATAACGCTCATAAATTTCGGTGGCATACCGGTCATTGTGGCCTTTTTCCCACGGCTTCTGTATGCAGCGGCCCGAAGGTGTGTAATAGCGGGCCGTGGTGACACGCATGGCGCTGCTGTCGGCCAGATTTATCTGCTGCTGCACCAGCCCTTTGCCAAACGAACGACGGCCTATGATGATGCCGCGGTCATTGTCCTGTATGGCTCCGGCCATAATTTCGCTGGCGCTTGCCGAGAACTCGTCGATGAGTATGACGACGCGATCGTTTCTGAACGAGCCCGAACCGTCGCTCTTGGCAGCAAACAGCAATTCTCCGTCGCGACCTTTGGTCATGACTATCAGGTTGTCGCGGTTAAGGAACTCGTTGGCCATCCGTATTGCCACGTCGAGAAATCCTCCGCCATTGCCCCTGAGATCCAGAATTATGTCTTTGGCCCCGGCCCGGTCGAGCATAAGCATCTCGGTGTAGAACTCCTCGTAGGTGTTGCGCCCGAATTTGTTGACTTTGATATATCCGATCCGGTCCTCTATCATATATGATGCGTCGATCGAGGTGACGGGTATGTCGCCGCGTGTCACCGTGTAGGTGAGCATGTCGGGCGAGGTGTTGCGCATCACTCCGAGCTTCACCTGTGTGCCTGCGGCGCCACGAAGCAGCGCCCTCACCTGGTCGGGCGTGATGTCTGTTCCGGCCACGGTCGAGTCATTGACTTCCACGATTCTGTCGCCGGCCATCAGCCCTACTTTCTCGCTGGGCCCTCCGGAAATTATCTCCACCACCGTTATAGTGTCGTTCATCACCTGAAACGATATGCCTATGCCGCTGAACGACCCTTCCAGATCGGCGTTCACCTCATCCAGATCTGCGGCGGGAATATATGCCGTGTGCGGATCCAGATTCTCCAGCATCGACGGTATGGTGGTCTCGATCAGCGAATCCAGATCCACCTGGTCCACGTAATTCTCCGAGATTATATCCAGAATTTCTCCGACCTTGGCTTCCGGATGACCGCTGCGGCTGTCTGACGGGATAAAACTGTAGCCTATCCATATTCCGGCCACAAGAGCCAGAGTGACAAGCAAGGGTATGCCCACGAGGGCTTCTTTGTGTTTCATCGTGTGAAAAGATACTTTGCTCTGATTTTTAGCAACTGAGATCGTCTATGCGGTCCACCTGCACTCCGGCGCGGCGGAGCAGGTCTATTCCGTCGGTCAGACGGTACGACTCATGATATACCACCCGCCTGATTCCGGCCTGGATGATCAGTTTCGCACATTCCACGCAGGGCGATGCGGTGACGTAGAGTGTGGCTCCTTCGCTCGAATTGTTGCTTCGGGCCACTTTTGTTATAGCGTTGGCTTCGGCGTGGAGCACGTAGGGCTTTGTGTTGCCTTCGGCGTCCTCGCACACATTCTCAAAACCCGAAGGAGTGCCGTTGAACCCGTCGGATATTATCATCGAGCCGCGCACTATTATTGCGCCCACCTGACGGCGCACGCAATATGAGTTTTCAGCCCATATACAGGCCATGCGCAGGTATCGCCTGTCGGTCGTAAGCTGTTTGTTCGGTTCGGAATCGTGTTCCATATCAATGTCTGTGGATTTAAAAAATCGGATGCAAAGTTACGCAGAATTCGGTTAAATTCGTAACTTTGGGGGCAAATAATACCAATACTAATTAAATTCAAGTAATGCAGAAAATTTTGAAACCTTTGGCTATGGCAAGTGTGGCGGCGCTGGCTACGGCATGTGCCGGCAATGTCGCGCAGGATGAGGAGATTATCGACAAACCTGCGTTTACCTCTGCCGACGGTGTGTTCACCATCGACGCACTCGAGGCCCTCGGCCGCGTGGGCGATCCCCGTCTGTCGCCCGACGGCAGCAAGATACTCTACTCGGTAAGCTATGAAAGCGTGGAGCACAACCGCTCCAACGCCGATCTTTACGTGATGAATGCCGACGGCTCCGACAACGTGCGCATAACCCGCACTGCCAGATCCGAAGGCAATGCTGTGTGGACCGACGGCGGAAAGACCATCGCGTTCCTCTATCCCGACTCTGAAGGCAAATCGCAGATATGGATGATGGATGCCGACGGATCTAACCGGCGGCAGATCACTTCCGACGGCACCGGCATCGACGGCTTCCTTTTCTCTCCCGATCAGAAGAAAGTGATGATGATACGCCGCATAAAGTGGGCGCGCACCGCGCAGGACGTCTATCCTGATCTGCCCCAGGCCACCGGCCGCATCATAGACGACATGATGTACAAGCACTGGGACGAATGGGTCACGGAAATCCCGCATCCTTTCATCGCCGATTTCGACGGTTCGTCCGTTGGCGAGATGACCGACATCATGGCCGACGAGCCCCTCTATGAAGCTCCCATGAAGCCTTTCGGCGGGGTGGAATCCTTTGCATGGAGTCCCGACAGCCGTCAGCTCGTCTATGTGAGCCGCAAGAAAACCGGCATGCAATATGCCCTGTCCACCAACTCCGACCTCTACATCTACGACCTTGCCACCGGCCAGACACGAAACCTCACCGAGGGCATGATGGGCTACGACACCTATCCGGTGTTCTCGCCCGACGGCAACACTCTGGCATGGCTCAGCATGGAGCACGACGGATATGAAAGCGACAAGAACCGCATATTTCTCCTCGACATGGCTTCGGGTGCCAAAACAGACCTCACTGCCGAATGGGACTATACCGTCGACGATATAGCATGGGCCCCGGACGGACGCAGTCTCTACTTCCGGGCCTACAAAGATGGCGTGATGCCCATATTCAACATCGCTTTGGCCGACGCCAAGATCACTCAGATCGCCGGCGGAGAATGCGACTATGCCGCCCTGCTGCCTGCAGCCGACGGCCGGCTCGTGACCATGCGCCACTCCATGCTCTATCCTAACGAGATTTTCTCTGTCGACACCGCATCCGGCGACATCACCAAGCTCACTGCTGTCAACGACGATATATTCGCACAACTGACCATGCCATCGGTGGAGCGCCGCATGGTGCCTACTACCGACGGCAAGGAGATGCTGGTGTGGGTTGTCAAGCCCCAGGGATTTGACGTCACATCGAAATATCCCGGCTTGCTTTACTGTCAGGGCGGTCCGCAACAGGCAGTAAGCCAGTTTTGGAGCTACCGGTGGAACCTTGCCCTCATGGCTGCCAACGGCTATGTGGTGATCGCTCCCAACCGTCGCGGACTTCCCGGATTCGGCACCGAATGGAACGCACAGATCTCAGGCGACTACGGCGGTCAGAACATGCGCGACTACTTCAGCGCCGTCGACCGTGTCAAGGCCGAACCGTGGCTTGACGAGAAGCACATAGGTGCTGTCGGAGCAAGCTATGGCGGATTCTCCGTCTACTGGCTCGCAGGACATCATGACGGCCGATTTGCCGCGCTCATAGCTCATGCCGGCATATTCAACACTGAGGCCCAGTATCTCGAAACCGAAGAAATGTGGTTTGCCAACTGGGACATGGGCGGTGCATACTGGGAAAAGGACAATGCCACGGCACAGGCCACATTCGCCAACTCTCCACATCGCTTCGTCGACAAATGGGACACCCCCATTCTCATCACCCACGGAGAACTGGACTACCGCATTCTCTCCTCGCAGGGCGAAATGGCATTCAATGCCGCCACCCTCCGCGGAGTTCCTGCCGAAATGCTGATATTCCCCGACGAAAACCACTGGATTCTCAAACCCCAGAACGCCATCCTCTGGCAGCGCGTCTTCTTCCGCTGGCTCGACAAATGGCTCAAACCCAACACCTAATTCCTAACTCCTAACTACCAACACCCATGTCATTTACACAAGCAATTCAGACCTGTTTCAACAAGTATGCCACTTTCTCCGGCCGCGCATCCGTGGCAGAATACTGGTGGTTTATGCTGTTCTGCTTTCTGGTAAACTTAGTTTCCGGAATCATCAATGAATATTTAGGCAGTGTAGCCAGTCTGGCCCTGCTCATACCCACTCTTGCCGTGAGCTGGCGCCGCATGCACGACATCGGCCTGGGCGGCGGATGGTTCTTCATCAACTTCGTTCCGGTTGTGGGATGGATCATCTGGATCATTAAAGCTGTGAAGGCCGGTGAACCTTCCGCCAATCGCTTCGGTGACGTGACCGCCTGCTGATCCATACTGCATAAACAAACAACACCTTGCCGGTGCCATGCGTATCTTTACGACGTGTGGCACCGGCTCGTTTCTAAGGTCTGCTCAGTGCTTTTCGGTCAAGAAGCGCCAGTAACGCACCGGCATGTCCTGACGCTGTTTCCGCCCGTTCTTTCGTTCCGGTATGGCTATCGCCTTGAAATACGTCTTCCACAGCCGCTGGAACAGCCGCTCGTCCTCCGCCATTATATCATCCGGCAGAAATCCCGAAGCCACGCGCGACAGCTCGTCTGGCAGAGTGATCAGGCGCGGTTCTCCGCCGTCATAAAAATAACCGTAGCCGCGCCGTCGGTCGTAAAGAATGAAATGCTGGTCGGCAAATCTGTCCGTGAAATGGTCCAGAGTCATTGGCAGAACATTATGGATCGGATCCACCATGGCGAAATAAGTGCCGTCTGATGCCTTCTGGAAGCGCACAAACTGCAGCATCCGGTGGGCTTCACCCCGCACCCGCCTGGCTGTGCGGACCACTTCCAGCATGTCGTCGTCGGAAAAATCACGTTCTTTTCCGGCAGTGGGGGAGTTGAATATTTTCAGGATATAGCGCAGCGTCACCGTGTCCATCGCAGCGTCTTCCGACAGAAACGATACCGTCAGTGCCGACAAAGGTCCGGCCGGAAGTCTCCTGCGCAATCCCTGCCACACGCGCGCGACTTTCTCGTCGGTCACTTCCACATGCAGAATCTCGTCGGCAAACAGCGGCAGAGGTTCCGTCGGTCTCAGCAGATGCAGCTGCCCGGGTTCTGTGAAATGGTTGATACCGCGGGTAAACACGTCAAACACGGCCGACAGCATCCCGTCCCATGTGCCGTCAAACGCCAGCGCTATCATCGTCGTCTCCGAAATCAAAAGTGAGCTGGTCGGGATGCTCCCCCTTTCGGCGTCCCACAAGTTGCCGACGCACGAATTCCGGTGTGACGTCGGCCACACACGCCGATGTCAGCTCGCCGCAGTTTATGAAATAACGCGCACGCTTCATCACCACACCGATCCGTTTCAGATGGGCCGATGTCAGACGGCGGAATTTGCGGGCATTGACTATGAGCATAGCCGATTTCGGACCTATTCCCGGCACACGCAACAGCATTTCGTAATCGGCACGGTTCACGTCAATCGGAAAGGCTTCGGGATGGCGCAGCGCCCATGATATTTTGGGATCCACCTCGAGATCAAGCAGCGGATGTGAGTCATCGACTATCTCATTTGCCGAAAAATGATAGAAACGCATCAGCCAGTCGGCCTGATAAAGCCTGTTTTCCCTCACCAACGGGGGTTGTTTCAAAGCCGGCAGACGCTTGTCGTAACCGTTGACCGACACATATCCGCTGTAGTACACCCTTCTGATGGTGGGGGAATTATACAGTGCCGACGACATTAGCAATATGTCGCGGTCGGTATCGTCGCTTGCGCCTACTATCATCTGTGTGGACTGTCCGGCCGGTACAAAGCGCGGCACGTGACGCATGCGGCGTCGGTCGTCGGCAGCCTGAAGCACTCCCTGACGCACGTAGTTCATGGGGGTGAACACACTTTTGTGGTCCTTGTCGGGAGCAAGATATTTCAGCCGCTGCTCCGTGGGTATCTCCACATTGACGCTCATGCGGTCGGCCCATCGTCCGGCTTCCATCACCAGTTCACGCGATGCTCCTGGTATGCTTTTCAGGTGTATGTAGCCGTTAAAGCGGTGCACCGTGCGCAGATCTTTGGCCACCCGGGCCAGGCGCTCCATAGTGTAGTCAGGATTCCTCACCACTCCCGACGACAGAAACAGCCCCTCGATGTAGTTTCTGCGATAGAATTCCATCGTCAGCTCCACAAGTTCCGTGACCGAAAGCGTCGCACGGGCTATGTCGTTGGTGCGGCGGTTGATGCAATATGCGCAGTCATACATGCAGTAGTTCGTGAGCATTACTTTGAGCAGTGAAATGCACCGGCCGTCGTCGGCAAACGAATGGCATATGCCCACGCCGCCCACGGTATTGCCCACACCCTGTTTGGAGACATTGCGGCGCACCGTTCCGCTCGACGAGCAGCTCACGTCATATTTTGCCGCCGCAGCGAGTATTTTCAGCTTCTCTAATGTGGCTTCGGTCATGCTCCCTCCTTGCCGGCGGCAGGAGTATGCGGTGCGGCGGGAGCTTTCATTTTAAGCTTGAGTTCGTCAAAGCCTTTGCCGTAGACTCCGTTGACGTTTGCCTGTGTGATAAGGGCTTCGTTGTCAATGCTCTTGATGATGCGGAAAATGGTCACCGACTCTATTTTCCGACACATTACCAACAGCACTTTCACCTCCTGTTTTGAATACCATCCCATGCCGTTGATCACGGTGCATCCGCGGTTGGCTTCGTTGTTGATGGCTGTGGCTATCTCCTGCCAGCGGGGAGAGAAGATGATGAATTGCACGGCCTGGCGGTTTGTGTTGATGATCATGTCACACATGTAGCCCACCATAAAAGTGATGAACAGACCGTAAACGATCTTCTCCACATCGTTGTTGAGGATAAAATAGCTTGATCCCACTACCACTAAATCACACATGATGATTGTGCGGCCTATGCTCACGTTGGTGTGCTTGGCCACCATTGCGGCCACTATGTCGGTGCCGCCTGTGGATCCGTTGTGAACGAACACCATGCCTATGCCGCAGCCCATTATCACGGCGCCGATCACTATGGAAAACAGCATGTCGTGTATCACCGGGCCGGAAAACAGCGGCTGGGTGATGTTGAGAGCCATGGTCAGCACTGTTATTCCGAACACCGTGCGTATCACAAAGGTGCTGGTGATCGCTTTCCAGGCTATGATCAGAAGAATCACGTTGACAATGAACACCGTGGTGCCCACCGATATGGGCATAGGAAACCGCCCGGCCTGATACAGGTTGTCGGTAAAGAAAAATACTATCGATCCGATGCCGGCCATGCCACCCATGACCACATGCTGTGGAAGAATGAATCCGCTGAATCCTATTGAATATAGAAAAATGCCAAGAATAATGAAACCGTAGTCCTTGGCGGTCATCCAGGTTTTACGACTTAATGTGGCCATGGTGTGATAGCGCTGATAAAAAGATTCGAAATGTGTTGTTGATGTTTGGCGCGAAGATAAGAAATTTCCGCCAAACAACTGCAAAAAAATAGTTTTGTCACACGAATTTTTATCGCTGTATCAGCGCCGCTTCTATCGAGGAGACGTCAGCCCGCAGTTTTGCCTCGTTGGCCATGCGGTTCTCGATGGCGGTCACGGCATGGAGCACAGTGGCATGAGTGCGGCTCAGGCGGGAGCCGATGGCCGAGAGCGACAAGCTGGTGAGCTTCTTTGTCATATACATGACTAACTGACGGGCGTCCGATATGTCGCGTTTGCGCGATTTCGTGAAAAGGGCGTCAGGCTCGATGTTGTAGAATCCGCTCACCTGTTCGGCGATCATTTCGAAATTGACCGTCTTGCGGCGTATCTTCACTGCGTTGGCAAGTACCGACTGGGCAAGGTCTATGTCCACCGGCTTGTTCATGATAGTGGCATGGGCCATGAGCGACACCACTATGCCCTCAAGTTCGCGGAAGCTCGCAGTGACATTCTGGGCCACGTATTCCAGCACTTCGTCGGGCAGCTGAAGACCGTCCTGCTCGGCTTTGCGGGTCAACACCTCGCGGCGTATGCAGTAGTCCGGCCGATAGAGTTCGCATGTCATGCCCCATTTGAAGCGCGAGAGCAGTCGTTCCTCCATGTTGTCCATTTCCGAGGGACAGACGTCGCTGGTCATGATCAGCTGCTTTGAATTTAGGTGCAGGTGATTGAATATGTGGAAGAATGTGCGCTGGGTACCGGGTTTTCCGATGAAATCCTGTATGTCGTCTATTATCAGGGTGTCTATTCCCTGATAGAAAGCGATGAACTCATTGATTTTGCCGCGGGCGTTGGCTGCCGTGTACTGGCTTTCAAACAGACGTGCTGTCACGTAAAGCACTTTACGCTGGGGATTAGATTCCTTGATGCCGATGCCGATGGCCTGTGCCAGGTGAGTTTTGCCCACACCGGGAGGGCCGAACACAAACAGAGGATTGTATGTCTGACACGACGGGTTTCTGGCTATGGCCTCGCCGATCGTGCATGCCAGCTGATTGCACTCTCCCACGCAGTAATTCTCGAAGTTATACCGGGGATTGAGCTGTGAGTCTATTTCCGTTTCGGCAACGGGCTGGAAAGGGTTGGCGGCGCGGGCGCGGTCGTTGATCGCAGGGCTTTGGTTCGAGCCGGTCATCGTCACGGTGGTCTCCGGCTCGTTTTTGACTATCTGAAATTTGTACATGAGTTTCACCTCCGGGCCGTAGACGTGGCGCAGAGTGAAACGGAGCAGTTTGAGATAGTTGGTCTCAAGATACTCTTTAAAGAACTCAGAGGGTACACCGACCGTGAGTGTATGGCCTTCATAGCTCAGAAACGTGATCGGTCTGAACCACGCTTCATATTGCTCGGCAGGAAGATTGTCGCGGAATTTACGTTGACAATTCTCCCATTGTTCGTTTTGGATTTGTGTCATCGATTCAAATAGCTCTAACAGAAAAAGATGCTTGCCTGCTTACCTTTTCCGACTACAAAATTCCGTGTTTTTTTTCATAAAAACAACTGTGAAAAAATTTGGAATTTACAAAAGAAACGCAATACCACTGAATCCCAAATAATTAGGATAATCCTCTCCGGATGGTCTGCAAATTTCGTGATATGCAGTGAAAATCAGGTAATTATCTATGGCTCTGGCGTGGAACATCCGCCTTTCCCCATTCTACAACCCTCCATATCAAAGGAAGTTCGATGGAAAAAGGCGGATGTTCCACTGAAGTGCGCGCAGTTTAGACCGAGTCTAAAAAACGCTGAACTTCAGATAGCGCTTAGGATGTGCCTTTATGTCGATGAAAAGGGAGTCGAGACTGCTCACCGTGGCGTTCAGATTGTTGTAGAGAGCCGGGTCGTGAAGCAGCAGTCCGAGCGAAGAGTCCGAACTCTGCAATTCGGTGGTCAGATTTTTCAGCGACGACGATATGGCCTGCACGTTTGCCATGGTCTCGTTCAGCGGCATGCGGTTGAGCGACTCGGTCAGAGTGTCCAGATGCGCGCTCATTGCGGCCAGATGGTCGGTGACCTCCTTGGCGTTGCCCACCACTGTGGGAAGCGGCTTGGTAGCGGCGGCTACGTGGGTTGTCATGGTTTCCAGATTGGCTGTGATACGGTCCAGGCGCTGGATCGACGCACGTAGCGCAGGGTCGGCTGCCAGATCGGTCACCACACACAGCAGCGAGTCTATCTTGGGCATGATGGCTGTGATCGAAGGCAACAGATCGTTGCCCACGCTCTCCATGAGTCCTCCGGAGTTGCGGGCCTTGATGTCGGATCCCACAGGCAGATAATCTGTGCTCAGCGGCATCTGCAGTTGGATGGTGGCGGTGCCGAGCAGGTCGGCGCCGAGCAGTGCCACCGTGCCTTTGGGCACTTTCAGTTCGCGGTCCAGAGCGAGCTCGACTTTCACATGGCCGGGATCGTCATACACATAGCCGATCTCGCGCACCTGGCCGACTTTGAAGCCGTTGGCCGTGACCGGGGCCGACACAGACAGGCCGGTCACATTGGTGAATGTGGCGAAATAGTAGTTTGACGGGCGGAACACGTTGATCCCTTTCAGATAGTCGATGCCGAATACCAGCAGACACATGGCCACGATAACTGAAATCCCGATTGTGAGCAGTTTACGCGAGTTTTGCATACAAATATAATTCTTTCTTGATTGTGATTTTCTTCACGTCGGTCAGTTGACTCTGCCGCCGTTTTTCCATTTTATTATAAACGCCTGAGGGAAAAGTTTCTTTACCTTCGAGCGCATGAATTTCTCCGCTTCCGCTTCTGTGGCGAAATCTCCGCCGGCCGTGTATTTGTGGAATCCGCCCTGAACGTATCGGTCCACCTTCTGCAACCCTTTGAATTGCGCGGAGCCTGCGGGCAGGTTGCGGTCGCAGGCCATGAACTGCACCCTGTAGGTCATCACGTCGGTGGCGGGCGAGACGGTGTCGGCGATCTGCGGCTCATCTTCGGCTGCTTCTTTCTCGTTGCCGCAAGCCGGGCTGTCTGCATCCGTCTCATCGTCGGCCACGTCGTTGCTGCTATCATCTCCGGCGGTCACGTCGGCACCGTTTGCCCGGGCATATTCCACGATAGCGTTTGCAAGCGACCGGGCCAACCTGTCCTTGCCTTTGGACGAATGGAGAAACTTCTCGACCTCCGGATTGCAGATGAAGTCAAGCTCCACGAGCGCCGCGGGCATGGCACTGGCAAGCAGCACCCAGAATCCCGCCTGCATCACTCCGCGGTCGGCGCGTCCGGCAGTCGACGTGAGCTGCTGCTGAGCGAACTGCGCGAAGTCGATGCTCTGGTTAAGATGCTTGTTCTGGCTCAGCTCGAAAATTATGTAGCTTTCGGTTGAGTTAGGATCAAACCCCTGGTATGTAGCCGAGTAGTCCGGCTCAAGCTCTATCACGGAGTTCTCGCGCTTGGCCACTTCAAAATTGGCGTTCGACCTGTGCAGCCCGAGGGTGTAGACCGATGCGCCTTTTACCGTGTTGCGGTTCTTGGAGCGTTTGTCCACGGAATTGACATGGACCGACACAAACAGATCGCCGTGGGCCTTGTTGGCCACGTCAGCACGCTGCTGCAGCGATAAAAACACGTCGGTACTGCGTGTCATCACCACCTTCAGTCCGCTGTATTTCTCCAGAAGCCGGCGCACCCGCAGGGCCACGTCCAGATTTATGGTCTTTTCGTTGGTCACACGGCCTATGGCGCCGTAGTCCTTGCCGCCATGGCCGGGATCGAGCACCACCACGAAGCCGTCCTCGGACTCCGCGGCAGCCATCGCTCCGGCAAATGCCGGCAGAAAAAACAATGCGGCTAACAGCGCCTTAAGCAGAATGTTCATATCTTTTTCAGAAAACTTCGCGCAAAATTAGTAATTTTTGTCGGCCTAAGAATTATCTTTGCATAGCAATTTGCATTCCCACATACAAAAATGCCAACAATATTGAAATATCTGCCACTTTTTATGATGGCTCTGGCTGTAATTCCGGCCGGATGTGTGCGGCAACCTGCCGGTTCCGGAGAGCCGCCGCGCGCTATTGTGCGCCTTGACTGCGCGCTGGCCGATTCTGCCAGCGGTCTTGACTCGCTGGAGCAGAGTGCGTTTGCGGCATGGATGGAGATGAACGGCATTCCGTCGGCCACGCAGGCCGATCGTGCCGTCTATGCCGCATCGGCGCCGGTGAGGGTGTTTCAGCCCGACGTGGACTCCCTGCTGGCTCCGCTCGACAGCGTGGAGCGTATACTCGGCCATGCCCTTGCCGCATACGGCGATTCCTTACTGCGGCTCATGGCTGTGGTCTCCCCCTACAACCAGTCTGTCTGCTTCCACCGCGGCGGCGGATACGTGTTCATAGCCCTTAATCACTATCTGGGCCGGGATTATGCCGGCTATGCCGGACGCTTTCCCGCCTACATGCTCCACCGCAAGGACCTGCGCCGACTCCCTTCCGACGTAATGGAGACTGTCATGGCTTCCGTCAGCCCCGAGCAGATCCGCCCCGGCGCCACCTTTCTGAACCGTATGCTCTATAGTGGTGCGCTGGCTTACTGTGTGCTGCAGACCATGCCGGAGGGCACGCCGGAATCCGTTGTCCTCGGCCTTACCGACAGCCAGTGGCAGTGGTGTGTCGACAACGAGGAGCGGCTATGGCGTTCTCTCATAGAGCGGCAGCTGCTCTATTCCTCCGATCCGGCCGTGGCCGACAGGCTGCTGCGCCCGGCCCCGGCGTCGCCGCTCCTCGGCCCATCGGCTCCGGGACAGGCCGCCTGCTTTATCGGACTGCGCGTCGTGCAGGCGTTTGCCGGCAAATATCCTGGTAAGGCCACTCCAGGCTATCTGCTGTCGCCCGAGTTCTACAACAGCGATTCTTCATTGATACAATCACAATACAACCCGCGTAATGGCCAACAACGATAACAACCGGCAGTTCAGCCGCAACAAACCCACCCATAAGCCGCTGTTCGACACCGGCGGCCGCATCCCTCCCCACGACAAAGACGTGGAGGAAGCCGTGCTCGGTGCCCTGATGCTTGAAAAAGACGCATATCCCACCGTCTGCGACATCATCAAGCCGGAAACCTTCTACGAACCCGTAAACCAGAAAATCTACGAAGCGATCCAGACACTCGGCGCCGCGCAGAGCCCCATCGACATGCTCACCGTCACCGAGCAGCTGCGGGCCAACGGCACCATCAACGAGGTAGGCGGTCCGGTGTTCATCGCCGACCTGACGTCGCGTGTGGCATCGGCGGCCAATATCGAATGGCACGCGCGCATTCTGGCCCAGCAATATCTCGCACGCGAACTGATCGCGTTTGCGTCCGACATCAACTCAAAGGCTTTCGACGAAAGCAACGACGTCGACGACGTGCTTCAGGAAGCCGAAGGGCGCCTTTTCGAACTCTCCCAGCGCAATGTCAAGAAAGAAGTGGTGCAGATCGACCCGGTCATAGCCCAGGCTATCGAGACCATTCAGGCCGCCGCCAACCGTGAGAGCGGCCTGTCGGGCCTGTCGTCGGGCTATCCCGCCCTCGACAAGGTCACTTCCGGATGGCAGAACTCCGACCTGATCATCATTGCGGCCCGCCCTGCTATGGGCAAAACGGCCATGGTGCTGTCCATGGCCAAGAACATGGCCGTGAACTTCAACACCCATGTGGCTGTGTTCTCTCTGGAAATGTCGCGCCTGCAGCTCGTCAACCGTCTCATCCAGAATGTCTGCGAGATCGAAGGCGAAAAAATCAAGTCCGGACGTCTCAGCGAGCAGGAGTGGAACCAGCTGATGACCCGCATCAAGCACCTTTACTCGGCTCCGATATTCATTGACGACAGCCCCGGTCTCTCCATCCTCGAGCTACGCACAAAGGCCCGTCGTCTGGTCCGTGAAAAGGGTGTGCAGTTCATCATCATCGACTATCTGCAGCTCATGAACGCTTCCGGCATGAAGTTCGGCAGCCGCGAACAGGAGGTGAGCATGATCTCTCGCTCGCTCAAGCAGCTGGCCAAGGAGCTGAACATCCCCATCGTGGCCCTGTCGCAGCTCAACCGTTCGGTCGAGTCGCGCTCGGAAGACAAGCGACCGCAGCTCAGCGACCTGCGCGAATCCGGTGCCATCGAACAGGACGCCGACATCGTGTGCTTCATCCACCGTCCCGAATACTACCTTCACGGAGCGCAACTCGACGACAAACCCGAGATGCGCGGGCTGGCCGAATTCATCATTGCCAAACACCGTAGCGGCTCGGTCGAGGACGTGCCTTTGCGCTTCCGGGCTAAATACGCGCGGTTTGAAAGCTGGAACGAGGCCGACTCCCAGTTCACCCACGGCTCGTCGGCTTCGGCCATGAACGACTACGACGACTCGCAGGACCCGCTGGCACCGCCACCTGCCGCGGGCCCGCTCTCGGGCGGATCGGCATCCATCGCAGCCGCCGGCGATGAAGCCCCATTCTGATCCTCACTGTAAAACCGATCCACATCAATCATCATGTCAAAAGAAGAATACGCTCTGAAAAACCGCCGCTGGCTGCTTGAAAAATCTCAGGAGCCTGGCGTGAAGCCCATAGACAAGGGCATATATTATAAGGTGCTGTCTAAAGGACGCCCCGATGGTCCGTCACCCACGCGCAACAGCGTCGTCACCGTCCATTATACCGGGCGCACCATCAACGGCAAGAAATTCGACTCGAGTCTCGGCGGCGCTCCTGTGGCCATGCGTCTGCGCGATCTCATCCAGGGATGGATCATCGCGCTGCAACAGATGCGTGTAGGCGACAAATGGGAAATATATCTGCCTGCCGAGATGGGCTACGGCCGCCTTTCGCAGCCCGGCATACCCGGAGGATCAGTCCTTATATTCGAAATCGAGCTGAAAGCCGTTAACTGATCTTTGACTTACAGCATTACAATATCCTTGTACACACATATCTCCCTTATGTGACATTCAGTCACATAAGGGAGATATGTGGTTGAAACATGGAGTGTGCTTGCTCGCGTTTGGCGAATTATGATTTCAGTGCTTACGCTGCCCGCTTTCTTCACATACGAATTATGCCTATGATGCGTAATATTTTTTTCCGGCATTAGTCGATTTTTTTTTAAATTTTTTAACTACATGATAGTGATATAATGTTAAATTAATCGTAAATTTGTAACGAACTCTAAAACCCATGAAAACGGCCTTAAAGCCGATTAAACCTAAAACAAATATTATTATGAGAAAGTGTACTCTGTCATTAGTGATGCTTGCAGTATCAGCGACAGGCGCTATTGCGGCAACTCCAACCGTCCACAATTTCGAATCGGCCAAGGAAGACGCTATTCATCGTCTGGAATCCTATGTCAACGTCTCGCCGTTCGGTCACAAGGCTCTTGCCAAAGGAGCTGCGGACATTGCCACTACTTTCGTCGGAAACGCGGAAACCGTCAATGCCCAGTATGCTTCGGCAATGGCGGCGGCAAATCTGGAGCTTGGTGAGAATATCTACAGAGTGAGAGTCACACTGGCCAATGTCGGTGTCAATAAAGACAACACAGGCCTTCCCAAACTTTTAAGCACCACTTCAGAGAGAAATGACCTGTGTGCGGTCACTTTGTCTGACAGCATCTACAATCTGTCGGTATGGAGATTCAACATTGCCCCCGAAGGACAATATACCATAGGCGCCAATTCCGGACAGTATATAGGCCGTCGAGACCCGTCGCGGCCGGAGTTGGGTGATATTGAGGAACTCGTTGCGGTCAATGATGTGACTTACAGCATTAACTTTACCATTGCCTACAATCAGGACAAGGCAGGATTCACCTTTATGGCCGAGGACAAATACCTTATCCAGAATCCAGACGGCTCGCTGGCATTCTCCGACGAACTTTCTGACTTCGCGCTATGGACCATGTCGCGCGCCTATGACGAAAAGTTCGATCTCCCTCAATTTTCCACCGATGAGAATCCTGTTTACTACATGCTCAAAAACCAACGTCAGGGATATCTTACGGCAGAAAACGGATCGCGCCTCACATGCAAAGGCACGGATGACTATTCCTATTGGTATCTTGTCGATGACGGTGCGCGCAAAGGCACTTTCCATCTCAAAAACAAGAAAGACAACCTTGTGGTAATTGGCAACACAAGCAACGGAAATATGAATGCCAGCGCCACATCCACCTCTCCCGCACAGTTTTTCTGCTTCATGCTTGCCGGGAACGAGCCTAACGGCTGGAGCATGACATACCGTTATCACAATCTGGCGGTGCTTGACCACACCAATCCGAACACTGTGATGTATGATCCCACTTGGAAACGGGTCCAGAGTGGTGCGCCTACGTTCAATATGAACAATCTTGACCTCTTTACCTGGACTTTCCAGTCGGCCGAAGACGCTGAAATGGAAGAATTCATCAACAAAAAGACCAATGTGGTTAATGTGCTTACTGCCTATAAGTCATATATGCCGTGGTGTCACAAACTGATTGACGATGCTGTAGCTGTGATCACCAAAATTGAGTACGAAGACTATGCCAGCGCTGCGGAAGCCACAGAAGCTGTGGTGACACAAGGTAACAATACCATCAATGATATGTGGACCCAGATGAACAAAGAAGCCCGTGGCTCCACTGTCAAGATTTCCAATATGCGTCGCCGCGGACATGCCAATGCGTCTGAACTCGGATGGTATCTCTCTGCAGTCGAGACCGCCGACGGCGCTACCGTGGTCAACACCGTTTCTGCTCCGGGATATGACGGTTTCTGGACTCTGGAACCCGTCGAAGGTGCCGGCAATGAGGTCTTCTTCCGTATCCGCAACCAGCATGGCGTCTACATCGGCGAGGTTGTCAACAATAAGGATCTCACCACCACGACCGATGTTGAATCGGCCGGTACCTATCTGCTCTATCCCTACGGCAACTACATACGCATTATTAAATCCGACTATCAGGGTGCGTCACTTAATGTAAACACCAGCGGCGGCAATCTGACAGGATATGCTTATACCGACGACGGAAGTATATGGACATTTGAAACTGTAGCCGTTATTCCCCATGAAGAAGGTATGCCTGATCTGTCCACCGACACTGAACGCCAGCTCTACGTGATCCGTAACGCTGCCGACAATGATGACGTTCTTTTGTTCGACCAGGATAGGGTCGGAGTGACTCACGGCAAATTGTCGGCCGACGCATACTGCTATTTTGTGAAAGCAGCTGACGGTAGCGATGGTGTGCAGATTGTATCCTACAACTATAAAACGCGTGTTGCCTACAGCGGCAATTATTTCTGGTGTCATAAATCAGGATGGGACACCGATCCGTCGTTCAATCTCTATATCGTGCCTAACGGCATCGAAGACAAGGAAGGCTTCGTGATTTCCCATACATATCCTGTAGTAGACAATTCTTGTCTCAGCAACATATCCAACATCCCATCTTATGCCGCCGGAATCGGTATGGGATCCGCAGGCGACTGGGCAAGCACAAGCTGGATATTCGATCCGTGTGAAGAAGTGGACCACGAGCAGATATTCGATCTGAACCGTAACGCTTTTGTGGCAGAGGTCGAGTCTTATATTAATGCTGTACCTTGGGCTCAGAAGGAACTTAATGAGCTTAAAGAAAAGCTCGTCAACTTCGCTATGACGGACTTTGCTCCCGACACCCCTGACGCCGTGAATCAGCTCAAGGCATTCTACGCTGATGCGATGCTCGAAATTGAGTCTGTGCTTGAAATCGAACCCGATGGCGCTTGGGTAAGCATTGCCAATGTACGTCGTCGCGGCAATGCCGGCACAGGTGCTTATCTCACCGAAACCGACGGTTTCCTCAACACTGCTGACGAAGTTACCTCCGCCGGCTCATGGCAGCTGGTCTATGTGAGCAACGGCCGCTATCACCTGCGCAACGCCGACGGCAAGTACATCTGCTCTCTTTCCGACAAAGTAGCCGTGACATCCGAAAAATCCGAGGCCGGCATGTACACCCTTGATCTTCTTAACGGCTACGTAAGTCTTGTTGACCGTGCGGATGCCGCCGCTCGCTCGCTCAACGTTGACGCAGGGGCCGGTTATGCATGTGTCTATGCTGCTGGCGACGCCGGATCACGCTGGGTGATGGCGCTCTCTGACATAGTGTCTCTCTCTGACATCAACGTCGGCGAAACTTCGGCTTCTTCGTCTGCCTACTACAATCTGCAGGGCATCAGAATCGCTCCGGAAGATCTGACCCCCGGTGTCTATATGCACAGGACCGGTTCTCAGACCGTCAAAGTCATCGTGAAGTGAATTTACTGAATAATCAGGCAAATACAAATTATCATGAAAAAACAGATTTTTTCAACCCTTATCGCATTGGCTGCCACCGTGACGGTGGCAGCCAATGCTGCTGCTGGCATTTCTGCCGGCTCTGCTCCCGTGAGTATGCTGAATGGAGATATTCTCTCCTCTCTTCAGGAAATCCGTATAACACCCGACGGATCTCCGGTCAATGCGGCGGTTCCTGTTAGCAGGGCTGCTGCGGAGGATGATGTGACTCTTGATTTCCATTATTGCGGATCTCCGCAGGGATCAATGGCCACAGGCGATGCCGGAGAAGTGGAAAATAGTGCCGCGATCCTGCTGCCCGAGTCCGTTGTCAACCGCTATGCCGGCTCGGAGATCGTGTCGGTCATGATATGCAGCGGAGTGAATATGGACCAATATGCTGTCAACAACATTACAGACGCCACCCTCTTCCTTAACCATGATATCTTCAATGAAGAGCATTTCATGACTCAGCGTGGACGACTTAGCCGTTCGAGCCACACATGGTCGGAAATCAAACTCAACACCCCGTATAAACTCGAGACCGGCAAACCGGTCTATATCGGCTACACTGTTGTGCGCCCCACTAATGCGGACTGTCCGGTTACCTACGACAGAACTCCGGTGGAAAGCGACTGCAGTTTCTGGATGAACTATTCGCTTGAAGGCGAGCGCCGGTGGGAGAACTGGGCTCCGCTTTACGGCAGCCTGTGCATGCACGTGATATTGCGCGGCTCCGATATTCCGGTCAATGATGTAGAGGTGTTGTCGCTTAATGTGCCCTCGCAGGTCAACAAAGGCGCGTTCGACATTTCGTTCGACGTCAAGAACGTCGGAGCTAATGAGATCAACAGTGTCAGCTACACCTGCTCGGTCAACTCCCGCACACCGCTTACGAAACAGATCACCTTGGATCCGCCGCTGCAGTTCAGTGATTCGCGTACCGTCACAGTAAACTTGGCATGCTACGAATATGGACAGGACCTGCCTGTCACAGTTTCCGTCACGGAAGTCAATGGCGGACAGGACTCCGACATGTCAAACAACACCCTCACCAAAAACCTTCTCTGTCTTGATCCCGCTATGGGCTATGACCGCGTGATGGTGATGGAGGAAGGCACCGGACTGTGGTGTCCCAACTGTCCCCGCGGACTCACCTCCATGGAATACATGCTTGAGAAATATCCCGGACGTTTCATCGGCATCGGTGCCCATTGCAATGATCCGATGGATGCCAAACAGTATGCCGGCAATAACTATCAGGAACAATTTGCCATGATTCCTGCCTATCCCAGCGCCCGTTATAACCGTATCGGCAGCTATGGCAACTCCATCAACGATTTCGGCGACCATGTTGAGAGCATCTACAGATCCATCATCTCCATGCCTGCCGTCGCCAAAATAGATGCCGACATATATTTCACCGACGAAAGCAGATCGGAGATCAACGTGGAGACTACTTCGGAATTCGCCTTAAACAATAAAGTGCCATACCGCATTTCTCTGGTGCTGATTGAAAACGGTGTAGGCCCTTATCCGCAGCAGAACGGCTATGCCGGTTCCAGCTATGACTGCGCCGGTTGGGAAAAGTTAGGTTCCGTCGCATCCGTAATGTTCAATGATGTGATGCGTTACACCTCCAGCTATCAGGGAGTTTCCGGAATATTCCCCGAACAAAAGGTTGCTAAGACGGCCTATAGCTACAATGCCACACTTCCTGTCGAACCTCTGAGTTCTATTAAGGATTTCAACGTGGTCGCACTGCTCATCAACGGTTCTACAGGTGTTATCGAGAATGCCGTAATGTGCAATGGCAATGAAAATCTCGGCATCAAGCCTTTTGACAGTTCAAGTCTCGACGGCGTGCAGGCCGTAGCGGCTACGGCCCGGGTAGTGCCTGAGACCGGTGGAGTGAAGATTCTCGGCAACTACGGTTCGGCTGTGGTCTATGGCACCGGCGGCGTTGCAGTGGCTGTGGCTTCCGGAAGCGAGTTCATCTCTCTTCCTGCCGGACTCTACATCGTGGTAGTGGACGGAGCTGTTACCAAAGTTATGGTCCGCTAAAGCGACTTATACATTATACACATATAGATAGAGCCTTCCGATTCGGAAGGCTCTATCTGTTGGTATCTTCTGTCTCCGGCCGATTACTGCCGATACAGGTCGTCATAAACCGAAAACGGTGACTCCATGTCGGCCAGCGTCGGCAGAACGGCATCGCGCGGACTCAGTATAGCCTGCTCCGGCTCGGTCTGCCAGTCGATGCCAAGAGCCGGGTCGTGCAACAGCAACCCGCCTTCGGCCTGCGGTGCATAATAATTGTCGCACTTATACTGAAACACAGCCACGTCCGACAACACTGCGAACCCGTGGGCAAAGCCACGCGGCACAAACAGCATCCTATGGTTGTCGCCGCTTAGCTCCACCGCCACATGACGGCCGTAGGTGGGCGACCCCTTTCGTATGTCCACCGCCACGTCAAGCACCCGTCCGCTCACGCACCTGACCAGTTTGCTCTGGCAGAACGGCGGCCGCTGAAAATGAAGACCGCGGATCACGCCGCGGGCTGACATGCTCTCGTTCTCCTGCACGAACTTCACCGGACGCACATTCCTGTCAAAATCATCCTGCCTGAAACTTTCGAAAAAATAACCTCTGGAGTCACGTATCACACGCGGCTCCAGAATCACAGGGCCTTCTATCTCGGTCTGTATATATTCCATCTTGATTTTTTTTTAATGGGCTTCAAGCCAGTTATGGGCCACACCTGAACTTACCGTCAGCGGCACCCGGCCGCTGTAGGCACTCTCCATCTCGGACGTGACTATCCGCTGCACGGCATCCAGTTCCTCCGGCACCACGTTGAATATGAGTTCGTCATGCACCTGCATTATCATCTTCGACAGCAGGCCTTCAGCGTGCATTCGCCTGTGGATTCTGACCATGGCCGTCTTTATTATGTCGGCGGCCGAGCCTTGTAGCGGGGCATTGATGGCGTTGCGTTCGGCATAGCCCCTTACCACCGCGCTCCTCGAATTGATTTCAGGAATCATGCGCCGGCGCCCCATCACGGTTGCCACATAGCCCTTCTCCCGGGCACTTTCCACGGTGTTCTCCATATATTCCTTCACCTTGGGGTAGGAGCGGAAATACCCTTCGATAAGCTGCTTGGCTTCCTGACGCGGTATGCCCAGACGCTCGGCCAGCCCGAACGCCGAGATGCCGTATATTATCCCGAAATTCGCCGTCTTGGCATTGCGTCGTTCGTCATCGGTCACATCCTGCTGTGCCAGATGATAGATTTTGGCGGCGGTGGCACGGTGTATGTCGGCGCCTTCGGCAAAAGCCCCGATCATGTCCGGATCGCCGCTTATGTCGGCCATCAGACGCAGCTCTATCTGCGAATAGTCGGCCGAAAGCATCAGGCATCCGGGATCGGCTATGAACGCGCGTCGTATCTCGCGTCCGTCGTCTGTCCGCACCGGTATGTTCTGGAGATTGGGATTGTTGGACGACAACCGGCCTGTGGCCGTTCCCGTCTGGTTATAATTGGTGTGTATCTTGCCGGTGTCGCTGTTGATCAGCGTCGGCAGGGCGTCGATATAAGTGGCAAGCAGTTTCCTTATGGCACGGGTGTGGAGTATCATGTCCACCACGGGCACCGACGAACGGTATTTCTCGAGCACCTCCTCGGTTGTCGAATATCCGCCCTTCTTGGTCTTCTTGACTTTGGTGTCGATCTTCATGTCGCCGAACAGCACCTGTCCTACCTGTGCCGGCGACGCCAGATTAAACCTGTAGCCCACGGTTTCAAAAACCTCTTCCTCCATTTCCGCCAGACGTCGGGTGAGTCGGCCCGACATTTCGGCGAGTATGCCGGGATCGATCCTCACACCCGTCCACTCCATGTCGGCAAGCACGTCCACAAGGTCCTGTTCAAGAGTCTCCAGTTCCTCGCTCACATGCTCGGAGCGTAAGGTCTCGCGCAGTTTCGGGTAAACGCGCAATGTCAGGTCGGCCTGCTCGCATATCACCCTTGTGGCTTCACCGGGATCGAGTGCGGGATATTTCTTCGCCCTTGTGCCGGCATATTCGTAATCAAGCGTCTGATAGTCGAGATAGTGCCAGGCCACGTCGGCAAGAGTGTGGCGCATCTCCGGCTGTAGCAGATAGTGGGCCAGCGAAGTGTCGTAATGCCGGGCCGACAGCTCCACTCCGGCGCGTTTCAGCAGCAGGATGTCGCGTTTGAGATCGTGGCTCACTATGGTGGCGGTGCCGCGGCTGAAAAGCATGGCCATTATCTCTATAGAAGGGTGGGGTATGTAGAATGCCGACCCAGTCACAGTGGCCACAGCCATGCCTTCCATCTGAGCTGTCATCGCTTCCGGTCCCACGGCATACAGGGCCACTGCCGCTGTTTCCGCGTTGGCGGCAGCGGTTATGGTAGCTTTGATCTCCTCCATGTCGGTCAGAATGCGGTAGTCGGTGTTCTCCTCCTTATACGAATTCTTCTGTTTGGCCTGAGGTTCGTCCATGAAATCAAACAGCGACGGCTCCGACGATGAGGTCTGGGTGGCAGCTGTCGCAGTCGTCGCCTGCGGCATCCTTGCCAGTAGAGACTTGAATTCCAGTTCCTGATATATGGCTCGCAATGCCTCGGTGTCTTCGGCCTGTCTGACAAGAGTGGCGGGATCGGCATCTACAGGCACGTCGGTGCGGATCGTGGCCAGAACCTTGCTCAGACGTATCTGGTCGGCATTAGCGGTGATTTTGGTCTGCAACGCGCCTTTAAGGCTTTCGGTATTTTCAAGCAGATTCTCCACCGAGCCGAATTCGGCTATGAGTTTCGTGGCCGTTTTCTCGCCTACGCCCGGACACCCGGGAATATTGTCGGATGCGTCGCCCTCGAGAGCCAGCAGATCAATGACCTGCTCGGGCGATGATATGCCGTGGCGTTCACACACCTGCTCCGGTCCTCTCACCTCGAATCCCTGTCCTTTGAGCGCGGGCCGATACATGAAAGTGCGGTCGGTCACAAGCTGTCCGTAATCCTTGTCCGGTGTCATCATATAAGTGACAAAACCCTCCTTCTCGGCTTTGCGGGCAAGAGTGCCTATCACGTCGTCAGCTTCGAAATCAGGCGATTCGACCACCGGAATTCTCATTGCCGTGAGTATGCGCTTGATATATGGTATGGCTAACGTTATATCCTCGGGCTGCTTGTCGCGCCCGGCCTTGTAGTCGGCAAAGATCTCATGGCGGAATGTGCGGCCGCCGGGCGGATCGAAGCACACTGCCAGATGGGTGGGATTCTCTTTTTTCAGCAGATCCTCCAGAGTCATCACGAATCCGAAAATAGCCGAGGTGTTCATCCCCTTGGCTGTGAATCTGGGCGTCCTCATCAGGGCGTAGTATGCCCGGTAGATCAGCGCGTAGGCATCGAGTAGAAACAGCTTGTTCTCTTGCGTTTGCATGAATTGGTGGTTAAAGTATTACTTTAGTTCCGTCGGCGGCTATGTAGATGCCCGGCTGCGGATTGTTGGCAGCCGGGCGGCCTGTAAGGTCATACAGGCGGTTGTCTCCGCTTCCGTTGCCGCCGGAGGTTATATTTTCAAGGGAGTTGGTGCCGGTAAAGTCTATGTGTAGCGAAGTGGCGGCGATCGGGTTGCCGAAGGCTGATGCCGTCAGGTAGGCGGTATTGTTGGCTGTTTCGGTGCCGCTGTTGCGCTCGAATTTCTTTGTGTCTGGATTCAGGGTGAAGAAATTGTCGGGCGTCATGCCGGTGCGTCCCAACAGTGTGCCGGAAAGCCTGTTTTCGCCTGAGTTGCCGGCCTCTGTGGTCTGCTGGCTTACAGCGAGTATCCTGAAGCTCGCCGCGCCGTTTACCAGAAATCCGGTGCCTGCAGCGATCGCGGAACCCGTTTCAATCTTCGAGGTGATAAGCGTCTCGTTGTCCAGACCGGTCACTATGCGTGCGTCGCCCGATGTCAACTCTGCATCCACCGGAAATGCCACCGCATGCACTCCCTCAGGCAGCGATATGGTCTCCGCTTCCTGCAATGAGAAATAATACGGGTCGGAAGCAAGTTTTATATAACTGTCGGAGTATGTGGCATACATTCCGTTGCCAAGGCTCAGCGCCAGCATACAGGCCGTGCCGTCGGCTTTCCATTGATAGTCATACTCGCCGTGGTTGCTGGTGGCCGACACCGGCAGCTCCACACGGTCGTGGCCGCCTGCCTTGCTCCCGAAAAAACGGTGGCTGTCCAGATGCTCTACCTTGCATTTTGCCTTGCCGGCAGTAAGCCGCCACAGCGATGTCAGCGGCTGTTCGTCCGCATTGGCCGACATCACCCTGCGGTTCAAGTCGATGATCTCGCCGTCGGCGTTCGCGCCGGGGTTGGCATAGACCACATGGCCGTTGGCGGCCGCAAGACGGAAAACCCTCTCGAACAGACGTCCTTCGGGATACGCCGTCAGTGTTTTTCCATCGGCCGACAGGAGCTTGCCGCCGGCTGAAGTATAGAGTGGATGTCCGGTCTCTATGTTGATGTCGGTCAGGGATGTGCATAGGGCAAACGGACGCATGTCGTCACCATAGCCTGTCAGCCGGGCGTATTCTATATCCACGCCTGCCGGTATGGATGTCGAAAAACTTGCTATCTCGTTTATGTCGTAGCCCTCACGGCGCATTTCCTGCGTTTTTCCGTCGGCGTTTGTCAGACGCACGGCAAGGCATCGCGCGCCGGCGTCATAAGTCACCGTGACCGTAAATGCGGCGCCTGCGATGTTGGTGAGGTCGCGGTTTTCGATACTTTCCGTTTTCACCACCATTTTACCGTCTTTGGCAAGATAGAGCTGAAAGCCGCCGTTATAGCTTGTGCCCAGAGCGTCCGTGCCGGTGGCAAACAGGCCAGAGCCCCATTGGTTGAATGACGATCCGTTGTTTTTCACTTTCAGGACGAGAGCCCACGACGAGCCTTTGGCTACAGGTTCGTCAAGCCTGAATACATGGTTCTGCTCTCCTTTTCCCGCATATGATGCGCTCATTGCCAGTCCGTCAAGAGCGGTACATGAAGCCGGAATTGTGATTCCATGGAGCGCTTGCGAGCCCTTGAGCGCGTCTTTGGCTATGGCCACTATCTTTTTGCCGCCGAGTTTGTCGGCCGCCGTAAGATCGGCATATCCGCTGCCTGAGTCCACTCCTGTGATTATTATGTCGCCGTTTGCGTCAAGGTCGTATGCAAAAGTCACGTCACCTGCCACCAAAAGAGGTGCTTCAGAGAATTCGGCCACGAGTTCGATGTCTTCGCCGCCATAATATCTGTAAGGATTGTCGGTCGACACGCTTTCGTCACCGTCCTTCCAGCCATAGAACCGATAGCCCGCGTTGGCTGTGGCGCGCACGCTCACGCCTTCCGTAGTCTCGGTGGTCAGTTCCGGTCCGTCGGCGCCATCGATGCTCACTGAGCCCATCGACGCGTCCGACGTGCGTACTTTCACGGTAAACGGCCCGCTTATGCGGTCGCGCACGCTTATCCGGAATTTCACCTCTGTGCCGTCAGGCAGCGATGCAGTGGCAATGAAATCGCCCATTTTTGCATTGGATGGCACTGTCTGCTCCAGACCTTTGAATGACGTGGTTCCGTAAGTCACGGTGAATTCCCCGGCAAGATCGGAGGGAGCTGATAACGGAGCGGTGAATTTCTCGCCTCGGTATGCCACTGTGACGGCTTTTTTGGTAAGATCGGCAAAAAGTGTGCGGTAAACGTAGGTATCGCCGGCGGGAATGATGTATTTGCCTAACAGTTCGGCGGCTATGGTGCGTGTGTCGCCTTCGGAGCGTGTGTCGTAGCTCAGCGATGAGTTCATGGCCCATGAGTGCTCGAAGTCAAACCAGTTGGGCGACTCGCCCTTGAAGAATTTCTGCCATCGCGGATAATAATAATCCTTGAGCATTCCGTTCCACTGGCGATAGGAATAGTCGTGCAGGCCGCCGCCTTCGGCATTGTTGCGCTCACCCCATGTGGATATGATGGTGCGGGCGTTGTTCAGTTCCAGCCAGTTTTTGTCGGCAGCGGTGGTGCCGCTTACTTCGTCGGCTATGCCGCGTGCCATGGTGGTCCAGCGTCCGAGCATGAAGTTTTCGTTGGTGCCGAGCAGCCGGTCCACATCGAGGATAAGTTGCAGGAATGCCGCCTTTCGCGACTCGAACAGTGCGCCGCCTTCAGCTCTGGCTTCATTGATGCCCTTGAGCAGGTGATATGAATAGTCCGACATGGTCTGACGGGTTATGTCTGTGAGATCATAGCTGAAGTTCTCCCCGTCAAGTCCCGACGACAGAAGCAGATAGGCGGCTTTGACCACGTCGTCCGTGTCGTAGAATATGTTTGAGCTGCCCCATGTGCTCACGCTGTTGACGGTCCAGTTCGGGCGTGCGCACATCACTGCTTCATGAGGGCCCTGCAGCCCTGACGTGCAGTTGAGCGCGGAATTGCGCAGCAGTTCCCATGCCTGTGCGGCATCCTCGCTTGCCTGTCCGTAGCGGCGCGTGGAGTATTCCTTCATCCATTTCTTCGGATCGGGTTTGGTGCTGTGCCACGGCAGCTCAAACAGCACGTCGTAGAGCACCGGCACCTGTTCGATGGCTTCCGGAGTGGCTCCGACTCCCTTGATGCCGGCTATGTTGGGCTTGTTGGAAAAATATCCGTTGATCATGCCGTTGAACCGGCCCATCAGGCCTGTGCGTCCACCGAAATTGGGAAGCGCGCAGTAAACCACGTCATGTCCGCGATAGGCCCCGAGATTGGGTTTGCCGTCAGAGAAGAGGTCCAGCACTATCAGGCGACCTTTGGGCACATTGTCCAGCACGCTGTACTGCTGCCCGCTCCATTGCCACTGCTGGATCACCCATTTCGACGCCGGCCGGGCCGTGTTCATCGCTTCATATATGGCCTTGTAGGCATTGCCTATGTTGGAGATTCCGCTGGTGTTGGCTCCTTCATGGAAGGGGTCCATGCTGTAATATTCCGATGTGCCCATCAGCTCGTGCAGACGTGCGTAATATTTTTGCGCCACGGTCTTGAACGCGTCTGTCTCGGGGTTCAGGATATATGGCCGCGTGAATCCGCACCATCCGCCCTGGGTTATGGCCGACAGACCTGTCTTGGCCGTGAAATCATGGGGCACCATGCCGGCGAATCCGGGGAGCACCGGCTCGATGCCCAGTTCCCTCATCCGTGCGAGGATCTTTCTGGCCAGCTGTTCCTGACGCTCATACCACCAGTCGGGGTTCTTGCCGCCCCATCCCTCGAGGTTGTTCATGCCCCACCATGCCTGAAAGCAGGGTCCGGCAATGAATGCGTCGGCTTGATCCTTTGTGTAGCCGAAATCCTTGGTCAGCAGATTGCGCCACACCACGTCCAGACCTATTATCTGCAGCGGCATGTTGATGCCATGAAGGGCCATATAGTCCAGTTCCTGCTGCCAGCGTTCCCAGGTCCATGTGCTCATGGAGTACGAGAATGTGCAATAGTTCAGATAATATCTGTAGGCCGCGTTGGACCGGTGTGTCTCCTCTGATGCCGGCACCGGCAGCTGTCCGAATGTTGTTGTGGGCCGGTTCCATGTGAGGTTTATGTTGGCCGTGTGGTTCAAATACCAGTTTATGCCGGTGGTCAGGGCTGACATTGTCGATCCTTTCACGCATGGTTTGCCCCCGGCGGAAGTGATGACGAATGTTTCGGTGCCGTTACCGAGGTCGGTGTCGAGTACGGTCTCCATCATGGACGACGCGCCTTGTCCGCCGATGCGGTCAAGCAATGCCCGCACTGCCGCCGGGTTGGCGGTTACCTCGGCATCTGCGCCGATACCGGCAAGGCCGCAGCACACTGCCGATGCCGCGACTAAGGATTTGAACGATAATTTCATAAGGTATAGATTGGCTTGTCTGGTTATATATAATTGGCAAATTTAGCAAAAATCCGCGAATTATGCGTACATTTGCAGCAAATTACACTCTTTTTGAATCACCTTTATGATAGAAACATCCTCGCTCCAGTCTCTCATTGAGCACGCTGTGGAAGAACTGCCGTTGCCGGCGCGCCTGCCCGGTCTTTATGATCCTATACGTTACACCATGGAGGGCGGTGGCAAGCGTCTTCGTCCGCTGCTTTTGCTCGCATCGTGCCAGGCGTTTGGCGTGAGTCCCGAAGAGGCCGTCAATCAGGCCGTGGGTGTGGAGATGTTTCATAATTTCACCTTGCTCCATGACGATGTGATGGATCGGGCCGACACACGTCGAGGGCGTTCCACTGTCCATGTTAAATGGAATGATACCACTGCTATTCTCTCCGGAGATACCATGCTCACACTGGCCACTGAGCTGGTGTCGCGCTGCCCGGCCGAGAAGCTGCCGCAGGTGCTCGGTCTTTTCAACAGCACTGCCATGCAGATCTACGAAGGTCAGCAGATGGATATGGATTTTGAGCGCCGTAATGACGTAACTGTGCCGGAATATCTGGAGATGATACGTCTGAAAACCTCGGTGCTGCTCGGATGCGCATGCTCCATGGGTGCCATGATGGCCGATGCCGGGCAGCAGTCTCTCAAGGCCATCTACGACTATGCCGTGAATCTCGGCATCGCATTCCAGCTTCAGGACGATTATCTGGACACATTCGGCGATCCTGCCACATTCGGCAAAGAGACAGGCGGCGATATACTTAATGACAAAAAAACGTGGCTGCTGATCACGGCCATGGCTGAAGCTCCGCAGCGCGTGGCCCCATGGCTCGGCGCGGAGCGTTCCGAAGCCAAGATACAGGCTATGAAAGAGATCTACGCCGACCTGCGGTTGCCGGCTCGTATCCATGATCTTATCGAGCAGTATGCGGCGGAAGCGGTGCTCAGACTGGACGACGTGTCCATGTCGTCGGCCGACAGACAATGGTTCACCGATCTCACCAATTCATTGTCAGCCAGACAGTGCTGATCATGTCTCCGGCAAAATCCATTCTATTTGGATGTGTTTTGACAAAATTTTTACGGCATAGGGGAAGACGGAGAACTATATCGTATAAAAGAAAAAGAGTTTGGCTTGGAGCCGAACTCTTTTCTTTATTTTGATGTATTTGTCCACTTATACCGGCAGTATTGTTTTCCTGCCGGGCAGTGTGGGGCGTTTACTTCACTTTGGCAGTCAGTTCTGCGCCAGCCTTGAATTTCACAGCCTTGCGTGCGGGAATCTCAATCTTGGCCTTTGTGGCGGGATTGATGCCTGTACGGGCGCCTTTTTCCGCAACAGAGAATGTACCGAATCCTACAAGTGCGATCTTGTCGCCCTGTGCGAGAGCTTCGGAAATAGCGTCGAGTGTAGCGTCAAGAGCATTTTTAGCATCTACCTTGGTCAGGCCTGCCTTTTCGGCAATGGCGGAAACGAGTTCAGTTTTATTCATGATTAAATTAAAAGAGTGTATGAAAAGATATTGTTAAAATTTTATGGTGCAAATATACGCTTAAAAATTAATAAACCAACATTTCACGGCTAATTATTTGAAAAAACGGGTGTTTTCATGGTGAAAAAATGTTAAAACAATTTAACGCCTTATATTTTGTGGAGCTCTCTGCTGCACATTACTTTACGAAAAGCGTTAACTTTGTGTTCAGTATAGAAAACCAACGAGATTTATCTATGAAAGAATCCAGATATCTGCCTGTTCTGACCGTGGCCGGATCCGATAGTAGCGGAGGTGCCGGCATTCAGGCCGACATAAAGACCGTGTCGGCCCTCGGATGCTACGGCATGAGCGCCATAACTGCAGTCACGGCCCAGAATACGGTCGGCGTAACGGCTGTGGCCGGTATTGATCCCGGAATCGTGGCGGCCCAGATTGATGCGGTGTTTGACGATATACGCCCTCTGGCGGTAAAGACCGGCATGCTTTATTCCTCAGAAGTGGTTGATGCGGTGGCGGGCAGTCTCGGTCGCCATCATGCGGGGAATCTTGTTGTGGATCCTGTGATGATCTCTACCTCAGGCTCACGCCTTATATCGGCCGATGCGGTGGAGGTGATGGTTCACAGGCTCTTTCCGCTGGCCGTTCTTGTCACGCCAAACCTGCAAGAGGCCGTAGCTCTTACAGGTGAGTCTGATCCCAGCGCTCAGGCACAATGGTTTTTCTCACATGGAGTTGACTCCGTGCTGCTGAAGGGTGGCGACAGCTCGGATTCCAGAAGCAAGACCGACCTGTTCTTCCGCAAGTACCTGCCGCCTGTATCTCTGGTGTCGCCGGCCATTGACACCGTCAACACTCACGGAACGGGGTGCACTCTTTCGGCGGCCATAGTCTCGTTTCTGGCCCGCGGGCTTGATCTCGACAGCGCTGTAGCCGCGGCCAAAGAATATATTTCCGCGGCGTTGCGCTCAGGAGCAAACTATGTGATCGGATCCGGCCATGGTCCGGTGGACCATTTTCATGCGTTACGCCATGACATCTGACCGCTGCCGTCTGCTCATTGCCGTCACGCCGGAAGATATATGCCACGGAGAGTCCGGTATTGTAGCCGGTATTCTCGATGCCGGTTTCGATTACGTACATCTGCGCCATCCAGCGGCATCGCTTGCGGAGGTGAAGGCTGTCATAGAGGATATTCCCCACCGGCTGCGTCGCAGGCTGCGTCTGCACGGCCACTTCGGACTGGTCCACGAATTCAATCTCGGCGGACTGCATCTCAATCGTCGCTGTCCTTCGCCGCCATGCGGCTATCCGGGTCCGGTGAGCCGTTCGTGTCATTCGGTTGCTGAGGTCGCCGAGGTTGCAGGCGAGTGTGACTACGTGACCCTTAGCCCCATTTTTCCCAGCATCAGCAAGCCGGGCTACAGTGCTGAATTCTCTCCGTCATCGTTGTCGTCGCTGCCGGCGGGCAAGGTGGTGGCGCTGGGTGGGCTTGACGGCTCAAGGGCGCTTTCGCTCGAGTCATATCCGTTTGGCGGATATGCTTTTCTCGGTGCCGTCTGGGGTGCATCCGATCCCGTGGCTACGGCCGCTCATATAGTGTCTTTGATAAAAAATAGAAAACAATGATAATAGCTTCACAGAAAAGAAAGGAAAACATAGCGGAATATCTGCTCTACATGTGGCAGATAGAGGATATGATACGTGCCAACGGACTTGATCTCGGCAAGATACGGACTAACGTAATCGACCGTTTCAGCTCGCTCACGCAGCAGCAGCGCGATGAAATGGCCGGATGGTATGAATCGCTCGTCGACATGATGCGCCGAGAGGGAGTGGAGCGCAGCGGCCATCTTCAGATCAACCGCAATGTGATGTCGTCGGTTTCCGAGCTTCACAGAGCGTTGCTTGCCGATCCGCGATTCGCCGGCTATGCGGCTTTGTTCTATAAAACGCTTCCTTACATCGTGGAGCTGCGCTCTCGGGCAGGCGACACCGGTGCGCAGGGAGAGATAGAGACATGTTTCACGGCGCTCTACGGCATGATGATGATGCGTCTTGCCGGCAAAGAGATCTCGCCCGACACTGCTCAGGCCATTTCACGCATATCTGAACTGGTGGCAACTCTTGCCGCCTATTACAAAAAGAACGAGCACGAACCGCTGTTCATGCCTTCTGACGACTGAACATTTCCGGTGGCCATGGCGTTGATATTGCATGATTTGATAATTGACGACTATGGAAAAGACTGGTATATTTTTCGGATCGACCACCGGCACCACCGAGCATGTGGCCAAAATGATAGCTGAGCGCGCAGGTGTCAGACCTGCCGATATTCACGACGTGGCCTATACGGAGCCGTCGACGGTCGGCGGTTACGACACCCTTGTGCTTGGCACGAGTACATGGGGTTCCGGAGAGCCGCAGGCCGACTGGCTTGATTTTCTCGACGGACTGGAAGCTCTGGATCTGCGGGGCAAGCGTATCGCTCTGTTTGGATGCGGCGACGAAACCATGGCCGAGACATTTTGCAACGGAGTAGGGGAGCTGTACAAGCGCCTAAAAGACACCGGAGCGGAATTCATCGGGTCATATCCTGCTGATGTGTATCATTTCATGCGTTCGTCGGCGGTGGGAAGCGACGGTGTGCCCGTAGGGCTGCTTCTTGATCAGGTCAACCATCTGGATTTAACGCCCGGCCGCATAGACGGCTGGCTCCTGACCGTCGCCGCCCCTCATGTCATGGCATAGGGGCGAGAGTCATCTCTGAGATTAGAATATATAAAAAAGCAGCGGATTCACATTGTCTGTAAATCCGCTGCTTTTTGCGCTTCAGGATGGGCTTGAACCAACGACCCCCTGATTAACAGTCAGGTGCTCTAACCAACTGAGCTACTGAAGCATTGTGTATGCCCTTATCGGGAATTGCGATGCAAAATTAGGACTTTTATTTGAATTGTGCAAGTGTTTGTGAAAAAAATATAGAAATTTTTCAAATTTTTTCTGCTGCGGCATCAGTTCTGCAATCTATATCGGACATGATCACCATAGCGAACTGCAGTCGCCATACACGGGAGAACCTCTGAAGGAGGAGTGGGAGGAAGAATTTGGCGATCTGACACTGCAGGTCTGCTTTGACATCCTGTTAACGGCATGCTATGACGTGGAGGACGACATGGGTCTGGGCTATTTGTGGGATGCTGTCAATGAGGTGGTCGGAGCACTCGATGTGTTTGAAGAGCCGCAGATTGCCGTATTGGGCCGTGAAGTTGAGGTAAACGGTGTGTTGGTTTGTGCGGATGTGACTGTGTCGACCCCGGCTTCATACAGTCCTCGTCGGGAAAAGGCCGCGTCAAATTCATGTTCGGATATGACATACATCTGCGACTGCGGCTGAGCTGCGTCGGATGCCGAATATGCTGCCGACAGAACCGACACGTATATTCACATTCTCTTGTTATGTAACTTCATAGTTGGTTTATGGCGAAAAACGATTTGCAAAATTAGCGAATAAACCTGAAGAATTCATATTTTTCTCAGTGTGTAATCGCCGTCTGTCTGCGGGCTTTGCTGAATTTAGGCGTCAGGCTTATGAAAAATTCGAAATTTATGCCGGGCATGGGGTGGGCGAGCACCGAGAGATAGTCCTCGTTGAATAGGTTGTTGACGGCCAGTTTCAACTGAATGTCCAACGGCCGGAACGTCAAGCCCTTTTCCAGCGATATGTTGCTCATGAAATACTTGGGCAGGTGTCCGGTGAGAGTGTGGTCGTTGCTCGACATGGTGAACCTCTCGGAATAGTGTGCCCACTTGTAGAGAAAACTCCATGATCTCCATGTGACCCGTCCGGTCAGCGATGCCGAATGCTTTGGCACATACGGCAGCTGCTTGCCCACCGACTGGTCTGCCGGCGACATTTTCTCGCCTTCGTTGACTGACGGCGTCCATGAGTAGGAGCCGCCGATGTCAAACATCCAGCCGTCTGCCGGTTCAAACGACAGTTTCAGGCTGCTTTCTATGCCGTAGGAATGAACTTTTTTAACGTTGCGCGGCGAAAAGAACCCTTTGGCTGTGGGAAGCCATATTATCCAGTTGCTGATATGGGAATCGAACCATGTGACACTTCCGTCCACGTAAAACGGAAATAATCCACGGCTGCCGCCGTAGGCTACGTTGAAGCTCGCTCCGGCATCGTATGTCCAGCCGCTTTCATTTTTCAACTCCGGATTGCCCCCAGGCAGGAAATACAGGTCGTTGAGGGTAGGAAACCGGTGGTTTCGCGATGCCGACGCCTTTATTGTCACGTTGCCAGGACGTGACACAAGGCAGTCGACAAAAAATGCCGGTATAGCCGGTGCCCACGTCTGGCCGTACATCTCCTCGCGAATCACGGCCGACAGGCCCATACGGTCCGTGGGCTGCCATTTTGCCGATACAGAGCCGGATAGTTCTATGCGGCCTTTGTCGTAGCCCACCACGGCCTTGTCGCCGTCCTGCATAATTATGTTTTTGTCCTCGGAGCGCACGAAGTGCTGATAGACCGACGCATTGACGGTCAGATACCATCGGTCTGCCGGCCTGTAGTCCACGTCGGCCTGACCGTATAAGGTGTTGACCCGGTTGCGTGAGCGGGTCATGGTGGCGAGATGGCCCGGGGAGACCTCCCGGCGGTAATCGTAGGCCGTGCGGGAGTGTATGTAGCCGGCCCGGACGCCGGAGTTCCACTTCTGCCGGCTGTGGCGCCACGATAGCACGCCGCGGAATGTGTGTTCTCGCTGCCGGTTCTCGAACTCGGACTCGTCGCCGTAGTCGGTGGTGAGCATAGGCAGCTCGCGGTTGGAGCCGGCATACCAGGCGTTAAGCCCTATACGGTCTCCGTGGCAAGGCGTGTAGTACACCTCCTGAAGCAGATGCAGGTCCTTGAACGAGCCGCTGCGGTTTTTCTCTTCCGGGTGATACTGGCCGATGATGTTGTGGTCGTCATCGTAGATATTCACCTTCTTGTCGTGGTTGGTGTATCTGTAATCGTTGGGCGACGATGAGTAGACGGCTCGGGTCGACACGCTCCAGTTGTCGCCGCCGTAGGTTATGCGGGCATATTCGTCGAATGTGCGGAACGAACCTATGCCCTGCACGTATTTGACGCCGGGTCCCTTCGGGATGTCGGCCACGGTGCCGAGACTGACAAGTCCGCCGAGTCCTCCGCCGCTCTCGTTGACCGACGACGTGCCGTGAAGCAGCGTCGCCCTATCGATGAAATATGACGGTATGGTCGAAAAGTCGGTCATGCCGAGCATCGGGGTGTTGATCCGCATGCCGTTCCATGTCACCTGCGTGTGGCCCGGCGATGTGCCGCGAAACGTCACCGTGGATAGCGTGGCGCGCCCGTGGCTTTTGACAAACACCGAGGAGTTGAACGTGAGTATGTCGGCCATCGACAGTGCCACGTTTTCTTTCAGTGCGGCGGAGTCGATGGCGGTTTTCTGCACGCCTATCTCTTTCATTGGCCGGCGCCCCCACACCATGGCGTCCTGCAGCCGGTGCACCCGGCGCGTGTCCTGTCCGTGGGCCGCCGGTATGACGGCCGCCGCAACGGCCATCGCTATGAATATACGCCTTGTCATTGTCGCTGCCAGCAGAATGCGCCGGGGGTGATGCCGGCATAGAATTCATCTTTCAGCCTGCCGTCGGGGCCGTAGCGGTAGATCATGCCGTGCTGGCGGTAGTCGATGGCGTCGGCCACATACACGTCGCCGTCGGCGGGATTGACGGTGAGACCGTAATACTTCGTGTCGCGGTATTCAAGAAACGGGCGCACCGGCACGCGGTCTGCCGCCACATCCATGCGCCAGATGTCGTCGTTGATCCAGTAGAGCGTGTCGCGTGTGCCGTTCAGCTGGAGTTCCGACGGGCAGTCTCCCGGGCTGAACCTGAACTGTTTTTCCACCTTGAAGGTCTCAGCATCAATCCTGTACAGCGCCGGAGTCTCATGGCCGTACGGCGATCCCTGATATCCTCCGTCGGTGATGGTCCAGAGCTTGTCGTTGCAGTCGATCACCAGCGATGCCGGCTGTATGCCCACGGCCAGCTCGCCCACCACACGGTCCGTCTCGGTGTCGATCTTGATTATGCGGTTCTGGTAGCTCCAGCAGTTGCAATATACATATTTGCCGTATTGCACCATCTGCTCGGTCGAACCGCTCTCCATCTCCATGTCTGGTACAGTGATATGGCCTGTGATGGAATACGTTTTCGGGTTGACGATGAATATCCTGTTGTCCCAGAGTTGTGTCACGTAGGCTTTTTCATCGCTGAGGAAATGTATGTAGCGTGGCGACGTGAGATTCTCGATCCGTCCCAGTTCCTTGAACGTGACCGGGTCAATGGCGAAGATCACGTGGGAGTTGTTGACCGCGATCCAGCCTTTGCCGCCGTAGATGCACATCGACTGTGCCACATCGCCGAGCTTCATGCCGTTGGCGCGGAAAAATACCTCGTTGTCGATCCTGCCCGTGGCCGGATCGTAGTACGACAGCGTGGCGTTGCCATATTGGAAATTGCCTTCATTGACGATGAACAGTCCCGAGCCGCCGGAACTGAACTCCTCCATACTGTCGCCGTAGTCCCACTCCATGCATCCCTGAAAAGTCAGCGATGTGCACAGGGCCGCGGCCCACAGCAGTCTGTTCGTGTGTCTGTCTGTAGTCATCGGGAAATATTCAGATCCTCGAAGCCCGACACTTCCGTCGACACTTCCCCGAGCCATCCGGCTTTGGAATTGACACCTGTCTGGACTTTGATGAAGTCGATATATTGCAGGTCTATGGGCGTAAAGTCGGGACACATGGCGTTGCCTATACTGAAACCGTTGCGCTGGCCTGCCGCGGCAGAACCTGACTCCGGGGTGAGATTGTCCGATCCGATATTGTCGGCATATCCCCATGCAAAGGCGCTGTTGTCCCAGAATTCGGCCGACGGATTCTGCGAGGTGCGTGCCGGAAGGCATGTGCCGCGCAGCACGTATGAGTCGTCCGTGATCCATGCCGGATAATAGTAGTCCTGACGGTGGAAAGCCCCGAGATAGTCAATAAGGCCCGATCCGCCGTAGTTGTCGGTCCACTGCACATTCATGCGTGGGGCCGAAGGCCGGTAATATGTCACGGCATAGTCCTGACGTGTTTCCGGCCGGCCTGTCTCGCTGCCGCGCAGTTCATACCATTCGTCGTCAGGGAGCCCGTTGCCGTTGACGTCCTGCATCACGTAGACGATGCCAGGCTCGTTGGAGCCGCCGTTGCCAGCCGCCTCATTGAGAAAAGCGTTGCCCATGATGGCGAAATCATATTGTCCGCCTGTCTTGGCTATGCTGTGGTCGAATCCCACGATTATGTATCCACCGAAAGCTCCGAGCGACACGTGGCTGTGTGCGGCCAGACGTTCCTGAGCCCATCCGCAGGCCAGTTCGGGAGTTGTCTCGCCGCCGGTCATGCCGCCGGTCTGGGTGTCGCCTATGAACTGTCCGGGCGCCGGCACCCATTCAAACACTCTGGCGGCTTCCGGCGAGCTTGATGCCGTGGCGGCTCGGTAGCGGTCGCGCTCGGTGGCGTCGGCACATATCACCTTCACTCCGGCTGTTGCGCAGCCGTCCACAGTGACGCTTACGGAATATTCGCCGGCGGTGTCGGGAGTGAATACCAGAGTGCGTCCGCTGCAATCGGCCGTAGTCCCGTTTATGCTCCAAGAGAACGTCTCGCCGGCAAGGTTGGCCATCAAGGGTGTCAGATATACGGGGCGTCCGGGAAACGTGTGGCGGTCGGTGGATTTTGAGAAATACGACATGCGGGGGAATTCCAGTTCATACGGAAGCCGTTCGAGAACCGTGACGGTGAGCCGCCTGAAATCGGAGCCGTCGGCGTTGACAGCGGTGACAGTGACGTCGTAGGACCCCGTCTGCGCGCTACAGAACGAATATGATCGCTCGTGGCTCACCACATTGCCGTCTACGGTCCATGTTATCTCGAAATCGTCGGTGTCGCTGTTGAGTATTTCAGGCGTGATCGTGTATTCCGTTCCGGCGGCTAACTTGAGTTCGCCGCCGGTCACGGGCAGAGATATGACCGGTGCCGCGGTGCCGTTCACGTTGACCGACAGGTCTTCACTTGCCGAGCCTGCGCCGGTGGTCACGGTGACAGTGACATAATATTTGCCCGCATCGGGCCATATTCTGGTCAGTTGTGGCGATGACGATATTTCACATCCGTCGAGAATCCAGCTGTAGGTGGCGTTGTAGGCATGTTCATAGACCGGGGCTATGGTGAGGGTGTCGCCTGCTTTCACCGTGTAGACGCCGCTGCCGTTGTCGAGAACTATTCGCGGGGCAGGGACCGATTCGATGATTTCGTCACGGTTGCAGGCCATGAGCATTGCCCCGGCCATGCAGACCGGGACAATGCGTGAGAGCGTTAAGGCTTTGACCGTCATTGACAGAGTGGATTTATCTGGCGATCTTCAGGCTGCTGTTGCCGGCCTTGACCATGTAGACTCCGGCACTAAGGTGGGAGATGCTGAAATTCCTGTCTTCGGAGGTCATCACGGTTTTGCCGGCCACGTCGTAAACGGCGGCGAAGTCCGCGCCGGTCACGGATACACGTGACGAAGCCTTGTCGTAAGTCAGCGACACGCCTTTGCCGTCGGGAGCAACGGATGCCATGGCGGAGCTTTCGTTTTCTTTGACCATCAGTTTATCGAGACAGAAATATGCGGGAGTGTTGTCGCCGTATGCTCCGCTGTCGGTGGACTTCATGGTGAAATACAGCTCGTTGACGGTGCCTAATGCGCTAAGGTCCACATATTTCCAGCCGCGGTTGATAGTCAGGTCGCCGTTTGTATATGATGCGAGCACCACCTCGAGTGTTTTTTCCGTCTCGTCGGGAGCCACACCGTGGACAGTCAGTGTAAACTTGTCGCCGTTTGTAAAGGCTCTTGCATAGCTGTCACCGTATTCGACCGTGTAGTATGAATAGCTGTTGAGATTGACGTACATGCCCACCGGATCGTAGGATTTGCCTGTGTTGAACACCATGTCGACGGGGCGCTCGGACATGAACGCGCTATAGTAGGCCACCAGATAGGGCACCGCGGGATCTACTTCCGGCGCGCCATATTCATCGGTCCTTACGGTGCCGTCATCATTCAGGGCAATGCCGCCGGCGGCCATGTTGCTGAACTGGAATGTGAGTGTGTTTTCCTGACGCTTGTTGTCGGCAGAGTTCGAGGCGGTGAATCCCCACCAGGTGGCGTAGTCTGAGATCGAGCTGTGGATAAACGTGAAGCATTGGCTGTCGATGGTCACCTCTTCGTCGTCGTATGTCCCTTCCCAGGCGCCGTTTTCTTCGTTGAACCGCAGGTCTGTGGCGGCTTTTGTGAGGTCGAGGGTGATCACATTGCTGCTGTTGTCGGTCTCTGTGGCGTTTATTGCCGCTGTGCCGCAGCATATTGCCAGTCCGATAGTGTAGATTTTTCTCATCTGTGTCTTGATTGTGAGGTTGAAAATAAAAAAATTTTCCCGTTTGCACCGACATAAAATGTGCAAGCGGGAAGCGTCAAGGTTCAACCGGACAATCACTGGTCACCGTCAACCGGTATGGAAAAATCCGGTGAGTATGGATTTGTGTGTGCGTGACATTGTCGGAAGCCCTGCCCATTGCCCGGAGCGGTCTTTGTGTCGGTCAAAACGGCAGGTCTTCTGACTTGTCCCGGTTTAATCGCGCCTTCCCGGCTTTTCAGGGCCAGTGGCAGGTTGCGACAAACTTCTGCATCAACGATGACTGCGCACATCATCATGAGCGGGAATTACAGCAGCGGGTACTGTCGGGGATTCTCACCCCGTTCCCTTTTTGTGCCCGTTCATGTTCCGACTCTTCGGAACCGGGCAACCGTTTCGGCCGCAAAATTAGCAATAAATCCCGATTAATCAAAATTTATATTTTTTACGGCCTGACAGATTCTCCTGCCGCAGGCTTCTGACGGGTATTATCTTTGTCGTGCGAAAAGTTACAGAAACAATTAATAAACAGAGATATGCAATTTGATCCCGGATTTTTTGAGAGAGAGGATGTGGCCGCTATCGGCGGTGAGTTTGGAATTATAGGCGAAATGACCGTGATCAAGCTCCTGTGTGCGGTGCACAAGGCCGGATATTACCTGATGTGGACTCACCGGAGCAAGATGGCGTTTATGCGTTCGGTCCAAGGGCTTACGCCCGAGTTGCTTGACAGGATAGTGGAACGCCTTGCGGAATACGGCTTCTTCAGCCGGCAGAAACTGAAAAAGGACGGGGTGTTGACCTCTGCCGACATCCAGCGGCAGCATTTGAAGCGCATGGGGCTGGCGCGTGCGCGGCGGCAGACCGAATGGCCCTATCTGCTTGTTGATCTTGTGGATTCGGGGGTGGTGCCGGCTGTACGTGATGTCAACGGTCCAGACGAACCTTGCGGCGTGCCGTTGAGGATTGACCCTCATAAGCCGCGCGACAGCCAGAAATATCTGAAAATAAGGATTCCGTCGGCCGACAGTTCTCTGTATCTTTACAGACGTGTGCCTAATCCTGACTATCGTGCGCCGTCGTCGGCTACTGCAGGAAACGTGTCAGAAGCCCGTTTTCGAATATGAGATACACGCCGTTCTCGTATGTCCATCGTTCGGATGTGTTGCTTATGCCGGTGTTGCGCTCGATCTCGTCCGGAGCGCCCAACGCCAGGCGGCATTCGTCGCGGGTCATCTCGGCGGCGACTTTGCCGCGGGTTATATTGTCCCAGTTATCATCGGAGACGGCCGGATATTTCTTGCGTGGGTCCGTCATCGAGAAGGTGTGGTGGAATGTACGGCCCGACCGGCTTTCCGTGTCTGCGGTGATATAGACCGCATAGGTGCTGCCGCTTTCGTCGGTGAAAAGCACCTGCAGGGGAAACACCGCGTTGCCGGCCGTGACGCCTGTCACGGTCACCGGCACGAATTTGCGCCGGTCAATGCTGCTTCCGTCGGTCTCATGCCAGTGCGGCGTGAGTATCCATAGTCTCCTGCCGGTCATGACCGATGCCGCTGATTCGGCGAGGGAGATCTCCACCGTGTACGGCACGAACACTTCCTGACGCGAGCGCAGATCAGCGGGGGTCATTTCGGTGCGGTAGGTGACCGTGTGTCCCTGAGGGGTCAGAAACAGAAGGTCGGCCACGCTGTCACCCATCACGGTCAGCGACGGGTTCATGCCGCGATAGTCCAGCACGGACCCTTCGGTCAGCTCTGCAGCTGCCGACGAGGGAGTAAGGGCCACTGCTATTCTGGAGTCGGTGACGTACAGTTTCTTGCCGTGCGTCCATGCGGCAAACGGTTCGGCCCGGACTTCTGACAGCAGCATCTGCTCCGGTGTCTTGCTATGGCTGTTGCGGCGGTCCACGTCGGCCTGTGTGATCCGTGGAGTACTTTCTATTCCGGTGAAACATCCCGGCAGGGACGTGAGCGCCATAAGCGCCGCCGCTGCCGGGATGAGAAGGTTTCGTTTATTCAGCATCAATCGTTATTTCGAGGGTTCTATGCCGAGATTGTAGAAGATGAATGAATAGGTGTCGGCCATCTCGTCGAGATATTTGCCCATGGGCTTGCCGCCGCCGTGGCCGGCGTCGCTGTCAATGCGTATGAGCTTGGGAGCCTTGCCGGTGTCGGCGGCCTGAAGTGCCGCCGCATATTTGAATGAGTGGGCGGGCACCACGCGGTCGTCGTGGTCGGCGGTGGTGACGAGTATGGCGGGGTAGGGCGTACCGTTGTCGCTGATGTTGTGCAGCGGCGAGTATTTCAGGAGATATTCTGCCATCTCGGGTGAGTCGGCCGAAGTGCCGTAGTCGGGAGCCCAGTTCCAGCCGATGGTGAACAGATGGTAGCGCATCATGTCCATCACGCCCACCTGGGGGATGGCCACGGAGAATAGGTCGGGGCGCATGTTGACTGTGGCTCCCACGAGCAGGCCGCCGTTGCTGCCGCCCATGATTGCCAGATGTTCAGGCGAAGTGTAGCCGTTGGCTATGAGCCATTCGGCCGCCGCAATGAAGTCATTGAACACGTTGAGCTTGTTCATCTGCATGCCGGCGCGGTGCCACTCCTCGCCGTATTCGCCACCGCCGCGCAGGTTGGCCGACACGTATATGCCGCCGTTTTCAAGCCATATCAGACGCATGGCGTTGAAGCCGGGGTTGAGCGATACGTTGAATCCGCCGTAGCCGTAGAGCAGTGTGGGATTTTTGCCGTTCAGCTCGATGCCTTTGCGGTGGGTGATGAACATGGGTATCATGGTGCCGTCGGCCGACGGATAGAAAACCTGTGAGGTCTCATAGTCGTCGGGATTGAATCCGGCGAGTTCCGGAGCTGAAAGCTCTGTGCTGAGTCCGCTGTCGGCATCGTAGGAATAGATGGTGGACGGACTGGTGAAAGAGGCGAACGAATAGAACACCTCGGGAGTATCGCGGCAGGAGGAGAAGGCGGCCGAGCCGAGTCCCGGCAGTTCTATCTCACGCACCTGGGTGCCGTCGCGGCGATAGATGTAGGCGTGGTTCACCGCGTCTTTCTCATAGGTGAAGATAAAACGGTCGGACGATAGTTCTCCGGTGCCCACCAACACGCCCTCCTGCTCGGCCACGAGTTCCTTCCAGTGCTCGCGCTGGGGCTTGCGGATGTCGGCTGTCATGATGCGTGTGCGGGGAGCGCCCCATGAGGTCTCGATATAGAGGGTGTCGCCTTCCACGTCGAATATGCTCACGCTTTCGTCCTGTGTCGGCTCCATGGTCACCCATGGCGATCCTGGCTTGCGCAGGTCTTTTATCTTCAGCGCGTTGCCTGCGCCGTTGCCTGCTATGTAGAGCATCAGCACGGTCTGGTCGTCGTCCACTAACGCCGTGTGGAAATAGAGCGGGTGCTTGAGGTCTTCGTAGACGATGGTGTCGGCCGACTGCGGGGTGCCCAGACGGTGGAAATAGATACGCTGGTATTCGTTGGCGTTGCTGAACTCCTTGCCTTCGGCCGGACGTTCGTAGGCGCTGTAGTAGAAACCGTCGCCATGCCATGCCACATTGGTGAACTTGGCCCATTCGATATGGTCTTCGAGGAGAGTGCCTGATTTCAGGTCAAGCACGTAGATCTCGCTCCAGTCGCTGCCGTTGCGGTTGACGGTATAAGCCATGTAGCGTGCCGTGGGATCAAAAAATATGTCGCCCAAAGCCACTGTGCCGTTGTCGCTGAGTGTGTTGGGATCGAGCAGAACGCGTCCGTCGGCTCCTATGGAGTCTTTTTCATAGAGGACAGACTGGTTCTGAAGTCCGTCGTTGGCGAAATAGTAGTATTTGCCGTTCTTCTCTCGCCAGGGCAGTCCGGTCTTGCGGTAGTCGGCCAGAGCAGACAGGCGCCGGCGCACTTTGTCGCGGAACGGTATTGCCGACAGATAGGCGTCGGTCACTGCGTTTTCAGCCTTGACCCACTGTAGGGTTGCGGTGGCAGTGTCGTTTTCAAGCGGACGGTAAAGGTCGGTCACTTTGTGGCCGAAATATTCGTCGACTGCGGTGGAGTCCGTGGGCGCCGACGGATATTCCGCCGGCGCTTTGGGTCCGTGTGATGTGCATGCGGCCATTGAGAGTCCGAGCATCGCTGTGGTTGTGAATAATATTTTGCTGTTCATATTGTAGGTTTACTGAAACAGGCTCCAGCTCACGGTCAGGCCTGCCATGACTATGGCCACCATGCTCATGAGCTTGATGAGGATGTTGAGCGAGGGGCCGGATGTGTCCTTGAACGGATCGCCCACGGTGTCACCGACCACGGTGGCCTTGTGCACGTCGCTGCCCTTGCCGCCGAAGTTGCCTTCCTCGATATATTTTTTAGCATTGTCCCATGCGCCGCCGGCGTTGGCCATGAACACGGCCAGCACGAATCCGGCCGACAGTCCGCCCACAAGCAGGCCCACCACGCCGGGCACGCCGAAGATCAGGCCCACGATGATGGGCACTGCGATGGCAAGCAGTGAGGGGAACACCATTTCGCGCTGTGCGCCTTTGGTGGATATCTGTACGCAGCGGGCATAGTCGGGCTCGGCGTCGCTGGTGAGGATTCCCTTGATTTCGCGGAACTGGCGACGCACTTCGGCCACCATGTGGGATGCGGCGCGGCCTACGGCGTTCATGGTCAGGCCGCAGAACAGGAATGCCATCATGGCGCCTATGAACATGCCGGAAAGCACCATCGGGTTCATCAGGGTGACGTCGTAGTAGATCATGAAGTCCTTGAACGAAGCCGTGGCCACGGAGACGCGGTTGGGAATCTCTTCCATGGTCTCGGGATCGATGGTGGTGCCGAGCTGTATGAACTCCTGACCTATGCGGTGCAGGCCTATGCGGATCTCCTCGATGTAGGATGCCAGAAGGGCGAGTCCGGTAAGGGCGGCGGAGCCGATGGCAAAGCCTTTTCCGGTGGCGGCGGTGGTGTTGCCGAGAGAGTCGAGGGCGTCGGTGCGGCGTCGCACTTCGGCTCCGAGTCCGCTCATTTCGGCGTTGCCGCCGGCATTGTCGGCGATAGGTCCGTAGGCATCGGTGGCCAGAGTGATGCCGAGAGTGGAGAGCATACCCACGGCGGCGATGCCTATGCCGTAGAGACCCCAAGAGATGTTGGCGAAGTCAAAGCCTGACGCCAGCCAGTAGGAGAGGATGATGCCTGCCACCACGGAGATGACGGGGATGGCGGTAGAGACCATGCCGAGACCCACACCGGAGATAATCACTGTGGCGGGGCCGGTCTGGCCGCTTTCGGCGAGCGTTTTGGTGGGTTTGTAGGACTGCGATGTGTAGTATTCGGTGGCACGGCCTATCACTATGCCCACGGCAAGACCGACCACTACGGCCAGCGACAGGTTGATCCAGTTGGGGATGTCGAGCATATATAGGATACCGAAAGTGGCCGCAACGATGAGCACGGAACTGAGGTTGGTGCCTGCCGCAAGCGAGTTGAGCAGGTTTTTCATCGTGGCGTTCTCCTTGGTCTTGACTGCGAAGATGCCGATGATGGAGAGGATGATGCCCACAGCAGCGATGAGCATGGGGGCGAGCACGGCTTTCATCTGCAGGGCCACGGCGCCGTCGGTGCCGAGAGTGGCTGCCGCGCCGGCTCCTGCCGCCGCACCGAGTGCCGCAGTGGCCAGGATCGAGCCGCAGTAGCTTTCGTAGAGGTCGGCGCCCATGCCGGCCACGTCGCCCACGTTGTCGCCCACGTTGTCGGCGATGGTTGCGGGGTTGCGCGGATCGTCCTCGGGGATTCCGGCTTCGACTTTGCCTACAAGGTCGGCGCCGACGTCGGCTGCTTTGGTGTAGATGCCGCCGCCAACGCGTGCGAACAGGGCCTGTGTGCTGGCGCCCATGCCGAAGGTGAGCATGGTGGTGGTGATCATGGTGAGTTTGTGGGTGCCCTCGTCAGGCTCGAGCCAGTTGAGCAGCAGATACCAGAAGGAGATGTCGAGCAGGCCCAGACCTACCACGACCAGACCCATCACGGCGCCGGAGCGGAAAGCCACGCGCAGGCCGGAGTTGAGCGACTCGCGTGCGGCGTTGGCCGTGCGGGCCGATGCGTGGGTGGCCGTTTTCATGCCCAGATAGCCGGCGAGTCCGCTGAAGAAGCCGCCGGTGAGGAATGCCACGGGCACCCATGGATTCTGCACACCGAAACCGTATGCCATTATGGAGAAAAGGATGACCAGACACACAAACACGGCTGTCACCACTTTATATTGCTGTCTGAGATACGACATGGCGCCTTTGCGCACATGGGAGGCGATTTTCTGCATCAAAGGGGTGCCTTCGCTTTCCCTCTTCATCTGCCGGTAAAAGAATAAGGCGAGCATCAGAGCCAGAATCGATGATACCGGCACGAGCCAAAACATGGATGGAATTCCCATAAATGAAAAGTAAAATGATTGAAAATGTTATGAGACGTAGAAATTGTCGACTACAAATATAAAGAAAAAACTCCTAAATGGCGCGAGATCTCGCACATTTATCTGATTTTGCAAAAATCAAGGATGGAATGTGGCTGCCGTTCGGATTTTTTTTTGTTAATTTGTAGGTCTAATTTTCTATGCTTATGAAAAAAGTGTTATTGTCGTCCGTTTTAGCCATTGCCGCCGCGGTGCCGTCGGCGTCGGCCCAGTTTGTGATAAACACAGCGGAGCCGGAAAGTGTGGTGCACATCGGAGTGCGTGCGGGTGTCAATGTGTCGAATACATCGTCCAACGAGCAGGGTTTCATGTCTGACAATATCTACATGCGGATACCGCACTGGAAACCGGGATTTTCGGCGGGTGCCGTGGTGGATCTGCGCATACGTGAGTGCTTTGCCATACAGCCGGGTGTGTTTTACTCCACACGTGCATACGGCTTTGACCGATGCAGCATCACATCGCCCGACAAGAACACGTCTACGGTCAACACCACCAGCGCGGATCTGACGTCGAGATATATCGAGGTGCCCATCCTGTTGTCGTTCCGTGTGAACATGAGCCGCAATTTTCAGTTGCAGTTCGATTTCGGTCCATACGTGGAGTGGGGTCTGGGCGGCAAGGAAAAATATACGGTCACCACATATCCCAGCAAAAATGTGCAGAAAATCGAGCGCGACTATTTCGGCGACGATAATCTGTCGAAAAAATTCAACTGGGGTTTCAAGATGGGCGTGGGCTTCGAGATAGACCGCCATTTTTATGTGGGTGCCCATTATATGGCCGGATGCCGCAACATGGCGACTCTGAATTCATGCACCGACCCTGCGGCCGCGCAGGATCTGAAAGCCGGAGTGAATCTTCGCAACAAGTCGTGGCAGTTTACCGTCGGCTATAATTTCTGACATTCTATAAACAATAATCATATTTCAACTTAAAAACTTCACACTTAATTAAAGATGGCGAAGCCGTTTAAATACCAGGAAATGTTTCCGCTCGGACCAGATACTACCGAGTATTATCTGCTCACTCCCGATTATGTGAAAGTGGAGAACTGGAACGGTCACGAGATGCTTGTGGTAGATCCCGAAGCGCTGACTGTGCTTGCACGTCAGGCCACCCACGACAATGCTTTTATGCTCCGTCGCGAGCACAACCAGATGGTAGCGAAGATTCTGAGCGATCCGGAAGCGAGCGCAAACGACAAATATGTGGCTCTGACGATGCTGCGCAACGCCGAGGTTGCCGCAAAGGGCCAGCTGCCTTTCTGTCAGGACACGGGCACTGCCATTGTGCACGGCACTAAGGGGCAGCAGGTGTGGACCGGATGCGACGACGAGGAGAAGCTGTCGCACGGTGTCTACAAGACATATACAGAGGACAATCTGCGCTATTCGCAGAACGCTCCGCTGAACATGTATGACGAAGTCAATACCGGATGTAATCTGCCGGCGCAGATCGACATCCACGCCGGTCAGGGCGACGAGTATCATTTCCTGTTTGTGGCAAAGGGCGGCGGCTCGGCCAACAAGACATATCTCTATCAGGAGACCAAGGCTACCATCAATCCCAAGACTCTGGTGCCGTTCCTGGTGGAGAAAATGAAGACTCTTGGCACTGCCGCGTGTCCTCCTTATCACATTGCGTTTGTGATCGGCGGTACTTCGGCCGAGAAGAATCTCGAGGTGGTGAAGAAGGCATCGGTGAAATATCTGGACGCGCTGCCCACTCAGGGCAATGAGCTCGGACATGCTTTCCGCGACGTGGAACTGGAGAAGGAACTGCTTGAAGCATCGCGCAAGATCGGTCTCGGAGCACAGTTCGGCGGCAAATATTTTGCTCACGACATCCGTGTGATCCGCCTGCCGCGTCACGGTGCGTCATGCCCGATAGGCATGGGCGTGAGCTGTTCGGCCGACCGCAACGTGAAAGCCAAGATCGACCGTCACGGTCTGTGGATCGAGAAGCTGGACGCCAATCCCGGCGAACTGATTCCTGAAGAACTGCGCAATGCAGGCGAGGGCGAGGTGGTGCGCATAGACCTGAACCGTCCTATGCCTGAGGTGCTGGCCGAACTCGACAAGTATCCCGTGTCGACCCGTCTTAGCCTTAACGGCACCATAATAGTGGGCCGCGACATAGCGCATGCCAAGATCAAGGAGCGTCTGGATCGCGGAGAGGAGATGCCTGAATATCTGAAGAATCATCCTATATATTATGCCGGTCCGGCCAAGACTCCGGAAGGTATGGCTTCGGGTTCGTTCGGTCCGACCACGGCCGGGCGCATGGATTCGTATGTGGATCAGTTTCAGGCTGCCGGCGGCTCTATGATCATGATCGCCAAGGGCAATCGCTCGCAGCAGGTGACCGATGCGTGCAAGAAGCACGGCGGTTTCTATCTCGGTTCGATCGGAGGTCCGGCGGCTATTCTGGCATCGAATTCGATCAAGAAAGTGGAACTGCTTGAGTATCCTGAGCTGGGCATGGAGGCCATCTGGAAGATCGAGGTGGAGAATTTCCCTGCGTTTATTCTCGTTGACAACAAAGGCAACGATTTCTTTACGGAAATTTCGGTCAAGTGCGCTGCATGCGGTCTGTCGAAGTAAAGAGAGCGTTAGCAGAAAACATACAGCAATAAAATACGTCACGGTGCCGAGGAAAGACGGCATCGTGACGCTTTTGGATAGTATGATCTATAATTTCACAGGGAATATTTATGGTGACATGGCGTGATGCCGCAGTGTGGCTGTCGGGAGTGCTGTCGGTCTGGTGTGGCGGATCCTTGCATGTGTCGGCCCAGTCGGAGCCTGCCGACAGCATGATGATGCTCGAGGGTCTGGTGGTGACCGGACAGTCGGCCCGGCAGAGGATTTCTGGGGTGCAGCTCGGGGCCGAGCGCCTTGAGTTGACGAAGTTGTCGCTGACTCCGGCGCTGTTTGGCGAGAATGATCTGATAAAGTCGATCACTCTGTTGCCCGGAGTGCACGGCGAGGGCGAGGGTGCCGGCGGATTTGAGGTGCGCGGCGGCACTGCGGCGCAGAATCTGGTGACCATAGACGGCGCCACGCTGTACAATCCGTCGCATGTGATGGGGATTTTCTCCACGTTCAATGACGATGCCATAGGCAGTGCCACGCTTTACAAAGGGCCGCTTCCCGCAGCTTACGGCGGTGCGGTGTCGTCGGTGCTGGATGTGGGTCTGGCTCCCGGAAGCATGACCGACTATCATGCGTCGGGCACCATAGGTCTGCTTGCCGCCAAGATCAATGCGGAGGGTCCGGTGGTGAAGGAGAAACTGTCGGTGGCGGTTGCCGCAAGGCGGTCGTATGTGGATATGTTTCTGAAAATGGTGCCTGAGTATCGTGACATAGTGATGAATTTCTATGATGTGACGGCCAAGGTGCGCTATAATCCGTGTCCGGGCAATTATGTCGATGTGAGTTTTTTTGCAAGCCGCGACAATGAGGCCATCAGCAAGCTGATGTCGATGCGTTGGGGCAATGTGGCCGCTTCGGCGAACTGGTCGAGCCGTAGCGGCGATGTATGGCGGTTTGTAACCACGGCCGGATTTACTAATTATACGGCCGATATGGGCATGGATATAATGAATGCCGACAGGACTCTCGATGAGTATATACGTAATTTTTCGCTGAACGAGAGAGTCACGTTGTCGCTTGGCGAGAAGCATGAACTGGAGTGGGGGATCCGGTCGGAGCTGCTGCGGGTGAAGTCGGCCGAATGGGCCATGGGGCCGGTCAGGGAGCGTGAGGTGAGGAGCGGATGGCAAAATGCGTTGTGGATGGCGTATAGCGGCAGTTTCGGCGAGCATGTGTCGCTTTCGGCGGGGATGAGACTTTCGGCGTTTTCTGCGCTGACAGGGAAGAGATTTGAGGATTTTGTGGCGATTGGCGGCGGTGAGTCGCCTGAGTCGGGAAGGCATACGTATGTCGATCCGGAGCCGCGGGTGAGTGTGAAATATAGTGTGGACGGCCACCATAACATCAAGGCCGGAGCCAGTGTGGCCACGCAGAATCTGCATGCCATAATGTCGAGTTCGACGAGTTTTCCGTTTGACCGTTATGCGCTGACGAGTGCGTCGGTGCGTCCGGAGCGGGCCGTGCAATATGGGCTTGGATATGCCGGCATGACCGAAGACGGCGGTTGGGACTGGTCGGCCGAGGTTTATTATAAGGATCTGAAAAATGTCTATGATTATATCGACGGCCGCGGCATGTTTTCCGACATAGATCTGGAGAGCATAACACTTGGCGGCAAGGGTCGAGGCTGCGGAGCCGAGTTTATGGTGCGTAAGAATTCGGGGCGTCTGACCGGATGGGTGTCATATACGTGGTCAAGGACGCGCACGCGCATTCCCGGAATCAACTCAGGGAGGTGGTATGACGCGTCTAACGATCGCCGCCACCATCTGTCGGTCGTGGCGATGTTCAGGATCAACGACCGATGGAATCTGTCGGGTTCCTGGACATATTCGTCCGGGCAGGCTCTGACGGCGCCTGATGTGAAATATGAGCTGGACGGGGCCACGTGTTATTATTATTCGGGACGTAACGGCTACAGGACACCGGCGTCGCACCGTCTGGATCTGTCGGCTGTCTATACACGCCGCGGAAAGCGTTTCACCGGGCAGTGGGCCTTCGGCATATATAATGCCTATAACCATTACAGTCCGTATATCATATATTTTGAGGACGATGACACAAGGCCGTCGGGGTCGCGTGCGGTGCAGCGCTCGCTCTACGGCATAGTGCCTTCGGTATCATATACATTGAAGTTCTAAAGGATCATGATGATGAAATATGGATTGGACATAGCAGTGGCGGCGGTGATGGCCGCAGCGCTGAGCGGATGTGAGAAAGAGCTTGATTTCAGGTATCACGAGATTGATCCGATTACGGTGATAGAGGGCGGTGTGACGGAGTCGGGAGCGCGTGTGGGCATCACTCTCACCACTCCGATGGATGAGCCGATGGAAAGGCGCCGGCTGACGGACGCGCGTGTGAGCGTGGAGGATATGACCGATGGCGGCGCGGTGGCTCTGGCTGCCGGTGATGACGGGATGTTTGTGGCTCCGGAGGGATTCGGCGGCGTGGCAGGACACAGATACAGGCTCACGGTGGAGCGCGACGGCATGAGCTTTGCCGCCGAGTCTGAGATGCTTGCCCCGACTGTGATAACTGATATGGAGTTTGAGTGGATAAAGATGCCTTATGATCATGTGGCGGTGCTTCAGGTCACTTTTGAGGATGATCAGCGGAGCAGCGGCGACTGCTACTGGGTGAGGGTGTATCGCAACGGCGAGCCTTACAGGTGGAGCGCTGTGGATGACCGTACGGCTTCCGGAGGGTATATTTCGGAAGTGATAATGACCACCCGCCGCGACACGGAGGAGGAGGGCGATGACGATGTGTTGCTTGACGGCGATACAGTTACAGTGACGGTGGCGCCGATCAGTCAGGATATGCATGATTATCTGTCGGCCTTGATGTCGGGCGGCAGCAACGGGCCACGGATGTTTTCCGGTGATTTCTGTCTGGGTTATTTTCTGGCTGCGTCGACTGACAGCCGTTCGATGACGTTCCGCCCCGACGAGATAGAATAAGAGGTGTATAGAAAAATATGTACTGATAAAAATTTATCAGTACAGCAAAGTATATTTCCATATCAAAGACTCCATACATAGAACCGGAAGAATGTCTGTTGCTATAAGAACTCGTCGAGTATTTTGAAGAAATGTTCGCATGCGGAAGGTATGCGTTGTTTAAATCGCCCGATAAATGGACAGACACGCAGAAACAACGGAACAGACTTCTGTTCTGTTTATATCTTGACCTCAAAGAATCCTATTGGCTGTCTCAGGGCCTGCGTGCAATCTTTAACAAGCGATCCAGCAAGGACGTCGCACGCCTGAATCTGGCCAGATGGAACAACCGCGTCACAGAATCCGGATTCAAGTCTTTCAACACAATCGTTGCCACTTTCTACGTGCTATACGCTTAAATACAAATTTTTTACTATGCTCCCCAAAAAAATTTGTATAATACGCTGAATTTCCCTATTTTTGTACCGCATATCGTGCGCAGAGGCCCGATACGGGTTGAAGTGGCGGGAGCAGACATAATTGAAAAGCGTTTACTCGACGCTCTTTCTTGACACCTTGAAATCTCGCAAGTTTCAGAATCACTGTCAGGAATGTAGCAACAAGTAGATGCCTTGTGGATATGTAATACCAGTATTGCGGCATTATATTTCGAGAGAAATTATAAATGCGGGATGCTTTTACATATTTGCGTGAGGCCTCTGCGTTGCTCGTTCAACAGTGATGGGCAATGCGAGAGCCTCAAGGTGTGGGACGAGTAGCTGGTACAGACTCTCACGCTTTTTTTATAACCAAATCAGCCCAATCCGAGGAGTCTACAGGGCACGGTGTTTCTATTATGAAAGCAAACAAAATGCTTAAGGCATTGGTGGCAGGGCTTCTCCCTTTATCCGGGTGCGCTCAGAGCTTCCAATGGGAAATGTCGCCCAGATATGTCGGTGAAATCCACACCGGCTACAAGACCACCACAAAGGTGTACGGTTTTGACACCTACTCAGGAATGGTGGAACTGGGAACATTACAAGGCGTTTCCATTAACCGGTACTTGGATCTGGCAGTTGGCGTGGATGCGTTTATGCTTACACATTACTACAAAGGCAAGGACCTCCGTTTTGGCATGAATGTATATTTCGATATGCGTCCGGCCTATCCTGTTACCGATAATTTCAAGGTGTTCCTTGATCTTGGACTCGGAGGTTTCTTTGGCGTTCATTCCACCCCTGAATTAGGCAACGGTTTCTTTTGCCAATTCGGTCCGGGATTCAGATATAGGAAATTGAACTTCTCGACCGGTTTGCAAAACTTTGGCACTGGGAATGGTACAACCGCATTCTATGCAAAATTAGGCCTTTATTTCTAAAAGACAGACAAATGGATGAAAAACTAATCAATCGGCGTTCTTTCTTCAAGAAAGTCGCTACTGCCGTCCTCCCGATCGTGGCGGCAATCACAATTCCCTCGGTCCTAACATCCTGCGAGATAGACGAGCCATACAACGGCGGTGGCAGCACCGGATGTAACGGATGTTCGGGGAAATGTTCATCGTCATGTTCAGGAACATGTACGCGAAGCTGTGCCACCACTTGCAGAGCACAAAGTATCAATACGACAGGCTGCAACCATAGTTGTAAAAACCATTGCTATTCGAGCTGCACAGGCACTTGCAGCAATTCAGCAAAATAAGAGGAGATGCCCATATCCGGGATTATACACGGATATGGGCATCTAGCAAACAATTATGACATCAAAAATTAAGAAATCAAACGAGCAATGGCAAGAAGGTGTAGCCAAAAATATCACCTTTATTGTCACCAAAGATTGCCAGCTCGCATGTAAATACTGCTATCTTGTCGGGAAAAACGAGAAAGAGCGTATGAGCTGGGATACTGCAAAAGCAGCAATAGACTATATCCTTACGCATCGAAGCGACTTCAACGAAGAATCTGTTGTCTGGGATTTCATAGGAGGCGAGCCGTTTCTTGAGATTGAACTTATCGACAAGATTTGTGACTATATAAAAACCGAGATGTTCCGTCTGAATCACCACTGGTTCAATTCATACCGTTTCTCGTTCTCAACCAATGGCATCAATTACACAAGCGACAGTGTCCAGAGATTCATAAAGAAAAACGGGGAACACCTCTCAATCGGCATAACCATAGATGGCACAAAACGGAAACACGATCTGAACCGGATATGGAAAGATGTCGAGCCTGAACGGGGAAGCTATGACGATGTCGCGCGTAATATTCCGCTTTGGCTCGCCCAGTTCCCGAATGGAGCGACAAAGGTCACGATAAGTTCAGCCGACATACCTTATATCTGCGAAAGCGTCATACATCTATATTCATTGGGAATAAAGACGGTAAATATCAATGTCGTGTTTGAAGACGTATGGAAAGAGGGCGATGACAGGCTTTTTGAGGATCAACTGCTCAAACTGGCGGATGAGATAATAGAAAAGGGATATTATCAGGACTTTGTTTGTTCCTTTTTCAGCGAATCCATCGGTAAACCATTGGATTTGGAAAAAGACAATCAGAACTGGTGTGGTGCAGGCAGGATGCTGGCGATAGATGCTTCCGGCAATTTTTATCCATGCACACGATTTGCCGCATATTCATTGCGGAATAAGCGCCCGATAATAATAGGGAATATCGCGGATGGCATCAACAATGACCTGTTGCGTCCTTTCTTATCCCTTGATAGATTTTCCCAATCACCAAGGGAATGTATGGAATGCGAGATTGCCTCAGGTTGCGCGTGGTGTCAGGGCGAAAACTATGATGCAGCCGAGACAGACACCATATTCCAACGGTCGACAGCCATATGTAAAATGCATAAAGCACGCGTAAGGGCCAATAACTATTATTGGAACAAACTGTTCAGAAAACTAGAATTGGAAGAAAAGCGCGCCGAATACGAAACTAATCACCGATCCAACCATACCACACAATGTTGAAGTATCTTATTATCCCATTGAATTCAAACGCAGTTTCTTTCTGCCATTACAATGCAGAGCATAAGAAAGGTGATTTTATCTCACTGGATATTCTGAGAGCCGCCATAAAATTGGCGATGATTGAAAATTTGTCCATACAGTTTGTCTATCCGTCTGTGGAGACGTCAACAGAGATTGAAGAAATCGTGGAAACCGTCGACCACACAAAGATACTTCCGGCAGACTACCCTATTGAAGCAGCCCTACAAAAGGCACAGGTGATTGTTTTTGAATCCCGGGAACAAATTTCGGATTATGACTTTACCGAAGATCAGGCATATATAATTCGTATGACATTCTCGGAGCTGCTCAAGGCCGAAAAAGAGATAAATCGAATTCTACAGACAGCCAGCCGTCTCAACATTGTAATTTCAGATATTGATTCCGTTCCCGATGAAGCTATAAAAGCATACAAGCCATTTCTTCACAGCCTTGTACCGGAATTGGTCAGGCAATATTCACAGGGGCATCTTGTTCAATTCAATCCAATAACCGACCGTGTGATGCTTACGGAAATGAATAACTGTAATGCCGGCGTGGAATCCATCGCAATTTCAATTGACGGAGACTTTTTTATATGCCCGGGGTTCTGCGATGATGCAAATAATGCTGTCGGCTCGCTGACAAAAGGTATGTCGATAAGAAATCAACAACTGTTTGAACTTGGTCATGCCCCGATATGTCGTGTTTGCGACGCCTATCACTGCAAAAGATGCGTATGGCTTAACCGACGGTTGACACACGAAGTAAATACTCCCGGAAGAGTACAATGTATCCTATCCCACATCGAACGGAACACTTCAAGAATATTTCTTGAGAAGCTGCATAATGCTGATGCGGATCTTTTATCAGGTATATCTATCCCCAAAATTGACTATCATGATCCGTTTGACAAAAATTTCAAATAACCAAACAACCTCAATATGAAAACAAAAATAGGATTTGTCACCGAACAGGAGCGAGATGAAATCCAAAAATTGTTCGAAAGACGAAACGGGCTGAACGAATTGGCCGTAATACTCACCGCCGACAATGGCGCCCTATATGAGAAACTTGTTGCCGACCTCGGCGAGACTGGACGCAGGTTTCAGTACTGGTGGGATAGAATGTCGCAGAAATACAATTGGGTGAGTGATGAAAACGGCCATTGGGAAATCAACTTCGACACATGTGAGATTTTTTTAGTAATATCCGATTAAATAGACACTATGGTATCAGCTTTTATCGGAACTTCCGAATTACTGTTAATCGGAGCTTTGGCCCTGCTTTTAGTGGGTGGGAAAAAGCTCCCTGAGATGATGCGCGGACTAGGAAAGGGAATACGCGAGTTCAAAGACGGGATGAAGGATGTTGCATCCGATACGACAGACGACGGAATCACAGATAATGACAGTTTATGCGAAGGATCATCAACAGATTCTTCTGAACCCCCAAAATGACTTATGTCATCTAATGACAACTTTATGACTTTCGGAGGACATTTAGATGTTTTCCGAAAGATTTTAATGCGAATATCTCTTGTCACTATAATATTCGCCTGTATAATCGTCATCTTCAAAGACGCAACCTTTTTCATTCTGCTATCACCAGGAGAATGGGATTTCTGCACATATCGCTGGTTGGAAAGGTTCATCAGAATTTTCGACTCCGGCTTCCAATTTGAAAAATTCCAAATTGATTTGATAGCGACCGATTTATCCAGCCAGTTTATGACTCATATCTCCACGGCGATATACCTCGGGCTGTTGTGTGCCTCTCCGTTGATTCTATATGAACTTTTCAAGTTTGTGTCTCCCGCATTATTAGAGGACGAGAAGAAATATTCCGTGCGTATTGTGTGCGCCATATATGTGCTTTTCATTGTCGGCGTATTTATGAGCTATTTCATACTGTTTCCTATATCTTTTCGCTTTTTAGGGACATACTCCGTATCCGAGAAGGTGCACAGTACGATTACTCTCGACAGCTATATCTCAACATTTGTCACTTTGACATTGATGATGGGGCTTGTGTTCCAACTTCCTATTATTGCTTATTTCCTCGGGCGTATGGGGTTGGTGCAATCCTCATTTCTGATCAGATACCGGCGGTATTCCTTTCTGGTGATCTGCATTATTGCGGCGATTATAACACCTCCAGATTTGATGACACTTATTCTTGTTGCCCTACCTTTGTATATGCTTTATGAAATAAGTATTAAAATAATAAAATCGATTGAACGGAAAAGGGTCTGAAATTATCAAGGAAGCAGGTACAACTCAGAGAGTTGTACCTGCTTCCTTGATTTAAGTCGGGGTGACAAGATTCGAACTTGCGACCACACGCCCCCCAGACGCGTACTCTAAACCGGGCTGAGCTACACCCCGCGACTTCCTTAAAAGCGGTGCAAAGTTAAGGCGTTTTTTTTGATTATGCAAATATTTTTGAGGATTTTTTTGTTGTTTATGGTTTGGGGAGGTTTGGTGAGAGAAACCGGGTCAATTCGGGGAGGGCGGCGGTGCAGGCGTTGCGTCCGCTGAGGTAGACTGATTTCATTTTGTCGGGGTTCATTTCAAGGCGTCCGATGGGGAGCGGGCTGTCGGGGGCTATGATGAGGGTGTTGCCGAGTGGGGCCTGTCGGTCGAGGTAGGCGAGCTGGGCGTTGTACATGTCGTGCCGTCGGATCATGGCGTCGGCTATGGCCGGCCACCGTCGAAGCAGCATGGAGAAGAGGAGACGGTTGACGGGGCGTTTGACATAGTCTCTGGGCTGGGTGAGGACAACGACGTTGCGGTCGTAGCCGATGCTCTGGAAGTAGGCCAAGGGTATGGAGTCGGATATGCCTCCGTCGAGCATGAGCCTGCCGTCGCTGACTTTGACGGGGCGAGTGACCACAGGCATCGAAGCGGAGGCGCGGAGCCATTCGAGGGAGTCGCGGTCGACGCGGTCCATGCGGTGGTAGACGGGTTGTCCGGTGTGGACGTCGGTGCACACGAGGTAGAATTCCATGGGATTGGATTCGAATGTGGCGGAGTCGAAGATGTCGAGTTCGAGGGGGAGGGTGTGGTAGGCGAATTCGGCTCCGACGAGGTTGCCGGTGGTGAGCAGCGAGCGAAGCCCCATGTAGCGGCTGTCGTTGCGGAAGCGCAGGTTGTAGCGCAACACGCGGCCCGGCTGACGGGATTTGAAGTTGCATCCGAAACTTGATCCGGCCGACACTCCGATCATGCCGTCGAATCCGATGCCGTGTTCCATCATCACGTCTATGACACCGGCGGTGAAGAGTCCGCGCATGGCTCCTCCTTCAAGTACGAGTCCTGTTTTCATAAGGGGGGGTAAAGGTACGAAAAATTATTTGTCGGGCGAAGTGATATTTTTTGTAATTTTGCGGCCATGAAACGAACGAGTGACAATAAGGGGCGCCATCTGTTGGGGTCGCTGTTTCTGACGTTTGCGAAGATCGGCGCTTTTACTTTCGGTGGCGGATGGGCCATGATTTCCATAATGCAGCGCGAGATAGTGGATCGTCACGGCTGGCTTGACGAGGAGGAGTTTTTGGATCAGCTTGCCGTGGCGCAGTCGATGCCCGGGATTCTGGCGGTGAATATTTCGGTGGCTGTGGGCGACAAGATACGCGGCGGTGCCGGGAGTCTGTGTGCGGCGCTTGGCACGATAATGCCTTCGTTTCTGATCATATTGACCATAGCTGTGTTTCTGACGCCGGATCTGATACGGAACAGTCCGGTGTTGAGCAAGGTGTTCATGGGGATGCGTCCGGCGGTGGTAGCTCTGATCATAGCTCCGGTGATTACCAGCGCGCGGTCGGCGAAGATTTCGTGGCGCACGGCGTGGATACCTGCGGGGGCTGCTCTGCTGATATGGTCGGGGTGGCCTGTGGTGTCAAACCCGATTCTGTATGTGGTGCTTGGCGCTGTGGGCGGTTATCTGTGGTATGGCCGCAGCAGCGGCAGAAAGGAGGAGGAGAGGGAATGATTTATCTGAGACTGATATGGTCGTATTTGAAGATAGGCCTTTTCGGGTTCGGTGGCGGCTATGCGATGTTGTCGCTGATAGAGCGCGAGGTGGTGGGTCCGGGATGGATCACGTCGAAGATGTTTACCGATATAGTGGCCATTTCGCAGATGACTCCCGGTCCGATCGGGATAAATTCGGCGACGTATATCGGGTATGTGACTCCGGGAACGGTGGATCCGGCGTTTGCATCGCCGTGGTGGGGGCTGTTGGGTTCGGTGTTGTGTACGTTTGTGGTGGTGGCGCCGTCGTATCTGCTTGTGCTTTATACGAGCCATTTCATAGCGCGACATAAGGAGAGCGCAGCGGTGCAGGGTGTGTTCAAGGGGTTGCGTCCGGTGACCATCGGGCTGATAGCGTCGGCGGCTCTGTTGCTGATGAATGCCGATAATTTCGGGGAGACTCCGGAGCATCTGGTGAAGAGTGTGGTGATATGTGCGGCTGCTTTTGCCGCCACTTTTTTCATGAAGGTGCATCCGATCGTGGTGATTGTCGCGTCGGGTGTAGCGGGTTATTTTATTTTTTGATTTTTGTACAGGGTTATGACTTATCAGGAGACTCTTGATTATCTTTATACGCAGACTCCGGTGTTTCAGCGTGACGGAGCGTCGGCCTATAAGCCGGGGCTTGACACGGCACGGGCTTTGTCGGCGGCGTTCGGCGATCCGCACCGCCGCTATCGTGCGGTGCATGTGGGCGGCACCAACGGCAAGGGATCGACGGCGCATACGCTTGCGGCAATTTTCCGTTCGGCGGGATTGCGTACGGGGCTGTACACGTCGCCGCATCTGCTCGATTTCCGTGAGCGGATACGGGTGGACGGGGAGATGATTTCACGGGATGCCGTGGTGGATTTTGTGGAGCGTTATCTGGCGATGCCGGATGTGAAGGACCGGCATCCTTCGTTTTTTGAGCTGACGATGACCATGGCGTTCGAGTGGTTTGCCTTGAGGGAGGTGGATATAGCTGTGGTGGAGGTGGGGCTTGGCGGCCGGCTTGACAGCACAAACATAATCATGCCGGAGTTGAGTGTGATCACTAATATATCGAAGGATCATACGGCTTTTTTGGGTGATACGCTTCGGGAGATAGCGGTGGAGAAGGCCGGGATAATCAAGCCCGGGGTGCCGGTGGTGGTGGGCGAGGCCGAGGGCGATGTGCTGAGGGTGTTCGAGGATGCCGCGGCGAGAGCCGGATCGCCGTTGGTGATGGCAGTGCCGGTGGTGGCCCGGGAGATGGATGGCGGGTGGCTGTATGAGGGGTGCGGCATGGATGGCGGTGATGTGTATGGAGAGCTTGGCGGCGAGTTTCAGCCAAGGAATGCGGCGACGGTGCTGGCGGCAGTGAGGACGCTGGGGCTGCCGCAGGTGACGGCCGAAGCTGTGAGGGCGGGGTTTGCCGGAGTGTGCGGGCTGACGGGTCTGCGCGGACGGCTCACGACTCTTTGCTGCGCTCCATATACTCTGGTGTGTGATACGGGGCATAATCCGGGGGCATGGCAATATTTAGGGGCTCATCTGGCTGGTGTGAAGGCACCGCGCAAAACGGTGGTGGTCGGGTTTGCCGCCGACAAGGATGTGGATACTATTTTGTCTATGATGCCGCGTGACGCCCGTTATCTGTTTACGAAGCCGTCGGGTAACCGAGGGCTTGATGCCGCGGAGCTGGCCCGGATGGCCGGCCGACACGGACTGAGGGGGGAGACGGCGGAGACTGTGGCTGATGCAGTGGCCCGCGTCTGTAGCGAGGCTGTGGACGGGGAGTATATTTTTGTGGGCGGCAGTAATTTTGTGGTGGCCGATCTGCTTGCGGTGTGGGAGAAGGATCAGGCCATCAGCTGATGCGGGCCCAGTCCTGAGTGCCGGCGAAGAGTTCGGCCCAGCGGGCGCGTACGGCAGGGTGTGATCCGAGCGACGGGTCGGAGTCGAGCAGACCGATGGCGGCGGCCCGGGCGCTTTCGATGACGGGTCCGTCGGTGACGAGTGACGCCATTTTCAGTTCTATTGGCAGTCCGCTCTGCATGGTGCCCTCAATGTCGCCCGGGCCGCGGAGTTTCAAGTCTGCTTCGGAGACGATGAAGCCGTCGGTGGTGGAGGTCATCACTTCCAGGCGCCGACGGGTGTCTTTGCCTATGGATTCTTTGCTCATGAGGATGCAGTAGCTCTGGTCGGCGCCGCGGCCCACGCGTCCGCGCAGCTGGTGGAGCTGCGATAGGCCGAAACGTTCGGCGTTTTCGATAACCATGACCGATGCGTTGGGCACGTTGACTCCTACTTCTATGACTGTGGTGGCTACAAGGATGTGGGCGTCGCCGGAAGCGAACCGGGTCATCTGCCGGTCTTTTTCGGCGGGTTTCATGCGCCCGTGGACGTAGGCTACCTTGAAGTCCTTGAACAGGTGTGAGATGAATTCGTAGCCTTGTTCGAGGGAGTGGAGGTCGCTTTTTTCGTTTTCGTCGATAAGGGGATAGACTATGTAGACCTGCCGGCCTTGCAGCAGCTGGCGGTGGATGCCGTCGTAGACGGACTGGCGCTGGCTGTCGTAGCGCAGCAGGGTGAGCACAGGTTTGCGTCCGGGGGGCAGTTCGTCAATGATGCTGACGTCGAGATCGCCATAGACGGTCATGGCCAGAGTGCGCGGGATAGGGGTGGCCGTCATGACGAGCACGTGGGGGGCGATGGCGGCTTTGTTCCAGAGCTTGGCGCGCTGGGCCACGCCGAAGCGGTGCTGTTCGTCGATGACGACGAAGCCGAGGTTGGCGAACCGCACGGTGTCTTCGATGACGGCGTGGGTGCCTATGAGGATGTGGATGGTGCCGTCGAGGAGTCCGGCATGGATTTCGCCGCGTTCTCTGGCGGGGGTGGATCCTGTGAGCAGCCGGATGTTGACTCCGATTGCAGCGGCGAGTCCGGATATGGTCTGGAAGTGTTGTGTGGCAAGGATTTCGGTTGGAGCCATCAGGCATGCCTGGGTGCCGTTGTCGATGGCTATGAGCATGCACAGGAGCGCCACGAGAGTTTTGCCGCTGCCGACGTCGCCCTGAAGCAGACGGTTCATCTGGCGTCCGGTGGCCATGTCGGCACGGATTTCTTTTATGACCCGCTTTTGTGCTCCGGTGAGTTCAAATGGAAGGCACTGGGAGTAGAAGTCGTGGAAATATTGTCCGATTTTGCCGAATATGTGGCCGCGCAGAGCTTTGTTGCGGCTGCGTGAGTAGCGGAGTATGTTGAGTTCGAGGAAGAAGAGTTCTTCGAATTTGAGTCTGTAGCGTGCTTTGTCAAGCTCGAGCATGTTGGCCGGCCGGTGGATGGCCCTGAGGGTCTGGTCAAGGGGCATGAGACTGAGTCCGGCGGTGATTTCATGCGGAAGTACTTCGGGAATGGATGCGGTTATCGGGAGGATTTCGTCTATCCATGCGGCTATCAGCCGGGAGCTGATGCCGCGGGAGCGGAGTTTTTCGGTGAGGGGATAGACTCCGCGCAGCCCTTTACGGTCTGTGGCGGCGCTTTCGGTGTCGACTTCAGGGTGGGCGATGGACCAGTGGCGGTTGAATTCGACGGGTTTGCCGAAGATGACGTAGGTGACGTCGGGGTTGAGAGCGCGCGCTACCTGGCGCGGGCGCTGGAACCAGACGGTCTCGATGGTGCCGGTGCCGTCGGAGAATATGGCTACGAGCCGTGATTTGCGTCCTTCGCCCTGGACGGACATGGAGATGAAGCGTCCGCGCAGTTGCACGGCGGCGGGGAGGTCGGAGCCGCGCAGGTCGGATATGCGGTAGATGGCCGAACGGTCGACATAGTGCGAGGGGTAGTGCCGCAGCAGGTCGCCGACGGTTTTTATGCCGAGTTCGTCACGGAGCAGCAGGGCGCGTGCCGGCCCTATGCCTTTGACGAATTTTATGTCAGTGTCCGGCGCCATGGGTGATGTAGAGCTTTGCTATCTCAAGGTCGAGGGGAAGTGTGATTTTGAGGTTCATCGGGTCGCCTTCGGTCAGGGCTATGTCGGAGAATCCGGCAGCCGACATGACGGATGCGTCGTCGGTGAACGTGTCGGAATAGGGCAGACTGTATGCCCGGTGGAGCAGGTCGGCGCGGAATGCCTGAGGGGTCTGCACGGCGCGGAATTCGGCTCTGTTGACGGCGTGGCCGTCGATGTGGCGGAGGGAGTCGGTGACTGGTATCACCGGTATGGCTCCATGATGGCTGCTACAGGCTGTGATGACCCGGCGGATCATTGCCGAGGAGGGCAGGGGACGGGCGCCGTCGTGGACGGTGATGATGTCGGCAGGGATGTCGGCACAGGCGTCGAGCGCGTTTTTGACCGAGTGCCAGCGCGTGGGGCCGCCTGGAGCAATGCAGCGGTCTCCGGCCTGTCCGGCCCATTGCGGGGAGAGGACAACGACTGTGTGTGATCCGGGCAGTGCGTTTTCGATCCGCCGGACGGCGTGAAGGAGGACGGTGCTGTCGGTGAGACGGCAGAATTGTTTGGGGATTTCGGCGCCGAACCGGGATCCGCTTCCGGCGGCCACGATTATGTTGATGATACGCGGAGGTGTCATATATCGGGTGGGTATGGGCTGTTGCCTTGGTTTGCGGGTTGGTACGGCAAAGTTAGTAAATTTAGGCCGTACGGCAAGGGGTGAGGTGTGCGTCAGGCATTACGGCAGGGCTGGGAAGTTGTCATATCAGGCGGTTTATTTGTGTAGTTACGTAGAAATTCATTAATTTTGTTGTATGAAAGATCTGATTATAAATAAGGAAATAACGGAAAAGGCTGTGTTGGTGGGTCTGATCACCCCGTCGCAGCCTGAAGTGAAGACAAAAGAGTATCTTGACGAGTTGGCTTTTCTGGCCGATACGGCGGGAGCGGAGACCGTGTGCCGGTTCACACAGAAGGTGGAGTGGCCGAATCCGCGTACATACGTGGGCAAGGGCAAGCTGGAGGAGATCAGGCAGTATGTGCAGGACAATGAGATCGGCATGGTGATTTTTGACGATGATCTGTCGACCAAGCAGGTGAGCAATATAGAGCGCGAGCTGCAGGTGAAGATTCTGGATCGCACGAGTCTGATTCTCGATATTTTTGCCAAGCGAGCGCAGACGGCCAATGCCAAGACTCAGGTGGAACTGGCACAGTATCAGTATCTATTGCCGAGACTGACGCGCATGTGGACGCATCTGGAGCGTCAGCGTGGCGGTATAGGCATGCGCGGCCCGGGCGAGACCCAGATCGAGACTGACCGCCGCATAATTCTGGACCGCATTTCGCGTCTGAAGCGCGAGCTGGCCGATATTGACCGGCAGAAGTCCATGCAGCGCAAGAACCGCGGAAAGCTGACGCGTGTGGCTCTGGTGGGATATACGAACGTGGGCAAGTCGACGCTGATGAATCTGATAAGCAAAAGCGATGTGTTTGCGGAGAACAAGCTGTTTGCCACGCTGGACACCACGGTGCGCAAGGTGATCATAGAGAATCTGCCGTTTCTGCTGACCGATACGGTGGGCTTCATAAGGAAGCTGCCAACGCATCTGGTGGAGTCGTTCAAGTCGACGCTCGACGAGGTGCGCGACGCCGATGTGCTGCTGCATGTGGTGGATATAAGCCACCCGCAGTGGGAAGAGCAGATCGAGGTGGTGAACAAGACGCTGGCCGATGTGTGTGGCGCCGCCCGTAAGCCGATGATAATGGTGTTCAACAAGATAGATGCCTTTAGTTTCACTCCGAAGGATGAGGACGACCTGACACCGCGCACACGCGAGAATGTGACGCTGGATGAACTGCGGGAGTCATATATGGCGAAGATGGGCGGCGACTGTGTGTTTATATCGGCCAAAGAGCAGATAAACATAGAGGAGTTGAAGCGCCGTGTGTATGATGCGGCGCGGGAGGTGCATCTGTCGCGTTTCCCGTATAACGATTTTCTGTATCAGACATATTCTGCCGACGACGATGCCACTGACGGGTCTGAAGCCGCTGACTGACGTCGGGGGCGGGCGGCTGTTTGTGGCCGCCGGTCCGTGTGCGGCGGAAAGCGAGGAGCAGGTGATGGATACGGCGCTCCGGCTTGCTGACGGCGGCCGGGTGGCGGTGTTTCGTGCCGGAGTGTGGAAGCCGCGCACCAAGCCGGGAGGATTTGAGGGCGTGGGCGAGCGGGCGTTGCCTTGGCTCGGGCGAGTGAAGCGCGAGACTGGGATGCCGACGGCTACCGAGGTGGCCACGCGCGCTCATGTGGTGAAGGCGCTGGAGAGCGGGGTGGACATGCTATGGGTCGGCGCCCGGACCAGTGCGAATCCGTTTGCCGTGCAGGAGATAGCCGATACGCTTGCCGATGAGGGTGTTGCCGGGGAAGTGCCGGTGATGGTGAAGAATCCGGTGAATCCGGATGTGGAGCTTTGGATCGGCGCTCTGGAGCGTCTGTATAATGCCGGGGTGAGACGGCTGGCAGCCGTGCACCGCGGGTTCAGCAGCTATGGGACCCATCTGTACAGGAATCCGCCGCAGTGGCACATAGCCATCGAATTGCGGCGGCGCGAGCCGGGACTTCCGGTGATATGCGATCCGAGTCATATAGCCGGGCGGAGCGATCTGGTGGGGCAGGTGGCCTGTCAGGCCATGGATATGGGTTTTGACGGGCTGATGGTGGAGAGCCACTGCTGTCCGGAGCAGGCGCTGAGCGACAGTGCGCAGCAGCTTACTCCGGAGTCTCTTGCGGAACTGATCGGCGGGCTTAAATGTCTGTCGGGCGGCACTCGGGCCGATGTGGAGCTGGAGCGTCTGCGGCGTGAGATCGACGGGATTGACGGCGATCTGCTCGAACTTGTGGAGCGCAGGATGAGTGTGTGCCGAAGGATCGGCGAGTATAAGAGGAAGCATAATATGGCGGTGTTGCAGATGACGCGCCATAATCAGATAATGGAGTCGCAGTTGGCGGCGGCGGCACGCATGGGCATTTCGTCTGAGTTTATGACCACATTTCTTAGGGCCATACACGAGGAGTCGGTGCGGCAGCAGGTTCAGGTGGTAAGTAAAACAGAAGGCTATGGGAAATAGATGGAAAGCGGGTGTGTGGATTGAGGCCATGCGGCTGCGCACGCTGCCGGTGTCGGTTGCGGGAGTGGTGGCCGGGTGTGCCATGGCGGCCGGTGCGGGTCGGCTGAATGTGGCGGTGGCGGCGATCTGTCTGGCGTTTGCTGTGCTGGCCCAGATCGCGTCGAATTTTGCAAATGAGTATTTTGATTATAAGGCTGGTTTTGACGGCCCGGGCCGTGACGGTCCGCGTCGCGGGGTGAGCGAGGGTGATATATCGCCGCGGGCCATGCGTGCGGCTACGCTCATCACTCTGGCGGTGGCGTGTGCGCTGGGGTGCCTGCTGATTTTATATGGCGGCTGGTGGCTGCTCGGTGCGGGGGCCGTGATCGCTCTTGGCGCTATGGCGTATTCTGCCGGGCCGTATCCGTTGTCGCGCCATTGTCTGGGCGAGGTGGCCGTGGTGTTTTTTTTCGGTATAGTGCCGGTGAATCTTACGTATTATGTGCAGGCTCTCGGGTTTACGCGTGAGGTGGCGCAGGTGTCGGTGGCGTTTGGGCTGATGGGGGCTATGGTGCTGCTGTGTAACAATTACCGTGACATGGTTTCTGACCGTGCCACGGGGAAGCATACGCTTGTCACCGTGTTTGGCCGAGGAGTGGCCGGAGCGCTGTATGCGGCGATGGGGGCAGGAGCCGCTTTGCTGTTGGCCGGTTTCGGGGCTGTGGCGGTGCTTCCCGCTGTGCTCGGGGCTGTGGCAGGGGGAGTGATGATAGTGAGACGCAGGCGGCTTACGGGTGCTGAATGCACGCCGTTGCTCGGGATAACGTCGATGGTGATGCTCGTGGCTTCCGTGTGGCTTTTTATTGTCGCTGCATGCGTTTGAGCAGGCTGTAGCCGGTGTGGATGCCGAGTTGCCCGGCACGCGATATGTCGGCGGTGGCGGCGTCGCGGTTGCCGGTGCTGAAGTGGGCATATCCGCGGTTGAAGTAGGCGGGCGCGAGAGTGGGATCGATTTCTATGGCTTTGTTGAATGCGTCGATGGCTCCGGCGTAGTCGTGCATCTGCAGCAGCAGTGTGCCGCGGTTGAAGTAGGCGGGCGCGAGACGGGGAGAGTATTCCGTGGCGCGGTCGAGGTCTGACAGGATCATTTCGACGGCGATGCGGTTGCGTGCGTTGATGGTCTGTTCGTTGACGGATTCGTTGACTTCGTCGGTGGTGCCTTTGCGGGCTTCGAGCTGCCTGTAGCGGGCTACGGATCGCAGGAAATAGGCCATGGCGAAGTCGGGTGTGACGGCGAGAGCCTTGTCGAGGTCTTCGATGGCGGCCGCGTAGTTGCGTATGGTCACGTAGTCCATGGCCCGTCCGAAGTAGTCGATGGCGCGGGGAGAAGGTGCGGAGAGGATGGATCCGTAGCGCTGGATGGACTCGAAGTGGCGGTTGATTTCTTCGTCGCGTGTGAATGCGGGAAGCGCATTGGTCATGTAGACGGCATAGCGGAGAGTGCGGGCGTCGTTGATGTCGGCAACGTCGCGTACGTAGACGGTGCGGTCGAGCATGCCGTTGTTTTCGGCGGTGGTTCCTTCAACGTAGTATGACAAGGTGTAGATGGGCTGGAGGTCGATTCCGTCGCCGCGGTGGTCCTGGACGCGGCCGCGAATGGAACTGTTGTTGAACTGCTGATCGGGTTCGGTGTCGGAGTCGGTGGACTGGGTGAGCAGAGCGGTGAACCGCGCCGTGACGTTGTCGGCAGGAGTGTAGGAGTCGCCGGAATCGGTTTTCTCGGCGGGCTTGTAGGCGGCCATGAGTGCCTGGGCCTTGCGGCTGTCGTTGCGGGCCTGTGCGGTGTGGCCCGCGAGCTGATGGATGTGGGCGCGCAGGGAGTAGGCGGCGTCGAGGTCGGGATAGGCGGCTATGACGGCGTCGGCATCGGCCAGTGCGGCGTCGGTGTCGCGTTTTTCGGCGAGGATGACAGCGCGGTTGTAGAGGGCGCGGTGGTCGTCGGGTGTTATGGCGAGGACGCGGTTGAGGTCGTCGAGAGCCCGGTCGTTGTCGTTGAGTTCGGCCCGCAGGAGCGCGCGGTTGTAGAGCGCGGTGGTGTTCATGGGGTCGGATTCGATGACGTGGCTGAAGTCCTCGAGGGCACCGTTGATGTCGTCGAGACGGTAGCGTATGACGGCACGGTTGATCCGCAGAGGAGTGCGTGCGGGCTGTAGTCTGATGGCCTGATCCATGTCGGCAAGTGCGTCGTGGAGGTCGCCGCCTGTCTGGGTTGTGATGACCGAGCGCATGACGAGTGCCTGCGATGAGTTGGCGTTGATTTCCAGCGCGCGGGTGAGGTCGGCGTTGGCGGCCAGGGTGTCTCCGCGGGTGAGGTGGAGCTGGGCGCGTCCGACGTAGGCGTTGTCGAACCGGGGGTAGAGTTTTATGAGTTCGGCGAATGTGGAGTCGGCAGCTTCGTAGTCGGAGGATTCCGACTGCGCTATGGCCATGTTGAAGAGCAAGTGACGGTTGTGAGGAAGCAGCTGCAGCGCTCCCGCATAGTCGGTTATGGCGGAGCGGTTGTCGCCGATGCACTGGCGGGACACGCCGCGTACTTCCCATGCGTCGGGCAGGAAGGGGTTGCGCTCGATGGCGAGTGTGGCGTCGGCAATGGCGCCTTCGAAGTCGTCGAGGTTGTATTTGGCAAGCGCCCTGAGCAGGTATGGCTGGGCCATGTAGGGCTTTGTGCGGATGACCTGGTTGAAGTACTGGATCGAGAGGACATAGTCCTCGAAGTAGAGCGCGTTGCGTCCTACCGTGAGCACACGGTCAGTGTTGAGCTGGCCGTGTGCAGGCAGGAATGACGTGATGAGGATCAGAAGAGAGAGGAGTCCTGTTTTCATTTTTTTTCGGCGATGGCATTGGCCATGAGTATGGCTTTGTCGATGTGGTCGCAGATGTGGTCCGCGCCTATGAGACGGTCGATGCCGGCGTTGTGGAGCACGGTTGAGACTTCGGGGCGGACGCCGGAGAGCACCACGTGGATTCCGTCGGCCTGCGATGAGTTGATGAGTATCTCGAGGTTGTGGATGCCGGTGGAGTCGATGAAGGGGACTTTGCGCATGCGCAGGATGCGCACCGCTGGCTTGGCCGACATGGAGTTGCGCATGAGTTCATCGAATTTTGTGGCCACACCGAAGAAGAACGGGCCGTCGATTTCGTAGACTTCTACGCCGGATGCCACGTTGAGGACTTCGTGGCCCGACATGTCGGTGCCGTCGGCCACGTCGAGCTGGTTGCTGTAGACTTTGATTTCGGTGTTTTCCATGACACGGCGCAGGAAGAGCACCATGGCCAGCAGCAGTCCGATCTCGATGGCGATGGTGAGGTCGAAGATGACGGTGAGGAGGAAGGTGACGATGAGGACGGAGATGTCGCTCTTGGGGTTTTTGAATATGCCGCGTACGGTGCGCCATCCGCTCATGTTGTAGGACACGACGATGAGCACAGCCGCCAGGCATGCCATGGGCACGAGGTTGATCAGCGGCATGAGCAGCAGGAATATGGCGAGGAGCACGAGGGCGTGGACTATGCCGGCTACGGGGGTGCGTCCGCCATTGGTGATGTTGGTCATGGTGCGGGCTATGGCTCCTGTGACCGGAATGCCGCCGAACAGGGGCACAACGACGTTGGCAAGGCCCTGGCCGATGAGTTCGGTGTTGGAGTCGGTGCGTGATCCCGTGACACCGTCGGCCACGGTGGCCGACAGCAGGGACTCGATGGCTCCGAGTATGGCGATGGTGAATGCCGAGGGCAGGAGCATGTTGATGGTGGCCATGTTGAGCTCGAAGCCGTGGGGCAGGGGTATGTCGGTGGGTAGCTTGCCGAAGCGGGCGCCGATGGTCTCGACGTCGAGACCGCAGAAGTAGACCACAGGGGTGACTATCAGGATGGCGAGCAGGGCTCCGGGGAGTTTTTTTGATATTTTGGGAGCGATGACGATGATAAGCAGCGACACAAGTCCCACGGCCAGAGTGACGGGGTCGATCCGGGTGAAGTTGCGGAAGTAGACGCCCCATTTGGGGATGAATTCTCCGGGAAGGTCCTTGAGACCGAGTCCGAAGAAGTCGTTCATCTGGGTGGAGAATATGGTGAGCGCTATGCCTGCGGTGAATCCTACGACAATGGGATAGGGGATGAATTTGATGACGGTGCCGAGGTGGAACAGTCCCATCATGATGAGGATGAGTCCGGCCATCAGTGTGGCTATGGCAAGGCCTTCGAGTCCGAACTGGCCTATGATGCCGTAGACTATGACGATGAAGGCGCCTGTGGGACCGCCGATCTGCACGGAGTTGCCGCCGAAGGCCGACACGATGAATCCGCCTATGATGGCTGTGATCAGGCCTATGGTCGGGCTTACTCCGGATGCTATGGCGAATGCTATGGCGAGAGGAAGCGCCACGATGCCCACAACTATGCCGGCCACGAGGTCGTCCTTGAATCCTGACATGGAATAGTGGCCGAAAACAGACCATAGTTTCGGCCGGAACGAGATTGCTCCTGAAAGTTTCATCTTTTCTGTCTTTAGAAATGTAATAATTGGAGCCGCAAAGTTACATTAAAAATCCGAGCCGAGCAAAAAGACTTCGGCCGAGGAGGAAGGATGCGATGATGCCGATTTTGTTTTTGATGCGCACTTCAGGATTCATCAGTGAGGGGCGGCGCAGGCGGCGGATGCGTGACCAGCATTCGTCGGCCCGGGCCGTGTGGCCGAGTCCGTGGCGGTGCAGTAGCAGAAAGATGTTGAATGAGGCCGACAGGCTCCGGTCGAGTGCGGCGCGCCGCAGGGAGGGGTGGGCGCTGTAGCGCTGCGTGATCAAGTCGGTGACGCGGAGCACGTCGAGACGCTTGTCGGAGAATGTGTTGATGCTGCTGTCGGGTCGGCGGGTGTAGCGGTAGAGCCGGTCGTCGCGGCTTGATATGGTTGATGCTTTTTCCCAGAGCCGCGGCATGAGTTCGAGGTCTTCGTAGATGATGCCTTCGAGGAAGCGGATGTCGCGGAAGAGATGGGCTTTGTAGAGTTTGCCGTAGACGGAAGGGGTGATGCCACCTGTCTGGTAGAGTCCGCGGGCTATGGTGTCGGTCGCGGTGGCCACTACGGGGGTGGAGCCGATGCGTAGTGTGAATTTCTTGGATGTGACACCGGTCATGGCTATGTCGGCGCCGGTCATGGCGGCCTGTGCGAGCATTGTCTCGAGGTAGCGGGGGTGGACGGTGTCGTCGCTGTCGATGAAGGAGATCCAGCGGCATTGATCGCCGCAGATGTGGTCGAGCGCGAGGTTGCGGGCGGCCGATTGTCCGGAGTTGCATGGCATGGACATGAGCCGGAAGCGTGGGTCGCGTCGGGCGTATTCGCCGGCTATGGATGCGGATGAGTCGGTGGAGCCGTCGTCGACCATAAGGCAGAGCCAGTCGGGTTCGGTCTGGGATAATACGGAGTCGAGACATGCCCTGAGGTATGTCTCGACATTGTATATCGGTATGATTATGGCGACTTTGGTCATTCGATGATTTTCATCGACAGGATCTTGATGTCGGATGCAGGACGGTCGCTGCGGTCTGTCCGGGTTTTCTCGATCTTTTCAATGGTGTCCATGCCGGAGAGGACTTCGCCGAACACTGTGTACTGGGCGTCGAGGAAGGGTGTGCCGCCGACAGTAGTGTAGGCTTCGCGCTGCTGCGGGGTGAATTTGGACAGTTCGGTGGCCTGTGCAATGAGTTCTTCCTGCAGTGCGTTGAGTCCGGCTTCGTCGTTGGCTTTCTGCATGCGCATGATGTCGTTGCGGCGTTTCTGTGCGAGTGAGTAGAATTGCTGCTGTATCATCTGCTGTTCCATCTGGTCGAGTTCGGCGGGGGTGTAGGTCTTGCCTGTGACCACGTAGAATTGCGATCCGGAGGATTTGCGTTCGGGGTTCATCTGGTCGCCTGTGCGGGCGGCAGCAAGTGCTCCGCGTTTGTGGAAGCGGGCGGGATAGACGAATTCGGCGTCGATCTGGTAGCCGGGTCCTCCGGCTCCGAGGTGTTTGCCTGCGGGAGCGTTGCGCGACTCGGGGTCGCCGGCCTGTACCATGAATTCGTTGATGACGCGGTGGAATAGGGTGCCGTCGTAGTAGTTTTCTTTGACGAGTTTGACGAAGTTGTCGCGGTGTTTGGGGGTGTCGCCGTAGAGAAGGATCTCGAAGTCGCCTTCGGTGGTTTTGACTGCGACTTTGACGGATGATGTGTCGGCGGGATTTTCGTTGAGAGCAGTGGCTCCTGTGGATGCGGATTCGGATTTCATGTCAATGGTTTTGGCATCGGTTTTGCCGCCGCATGATCCGGCTATGAGTCCGAGCATGGGCAGGAGTGAAAGGATTAGTTTGCGCATGGGTGTCGCGTGGGTTATGTTTTTAGATTATGGCGGAGGGATACAGCCGTTTGTAGATACGGCGGAAGTTGTTGTCGGAAGCGGAGAGTTCTTCGACATGTTCGCCGTAGTCGGGACCGTAAATGCCGCGCAGGAGGGAGGGCAGGTAGGAGTGTTCGCGGTCTTTGTGGATGGTGGCCGAGATCAGTTCGGATATTTCGGCAGCATAGCCTTTGGGGTCGATTGCCGAGAGGTAGCGTGCGGCGCTGGCCGTGAACTGGCCTTTGCCGTCGGTTCTGATCATGTTGTCCACGAGCCATGGCAGGTCCATTTCGGGCTGTCCGATGTGGTTGGCTATGTATTCGTATGTGAGCAGTCCGTCGGGGTCTGCCTGAAGGGTTTTCTTTTCGTCGTCGGTCATTGGGTTTATTTAATGGCTTCTTTGGCGAGTAGGGCGCCGCGGTCGATTGCGGCGCGGTTTAGCGGAATCAGGTGGTGGTGGCGTTCGGGCAGTGTTTTCTGCAGGCCTTTGATCACGGTGTCAGGTGTGACCATGGGCACGGTTTCGAGCAGTGCTCCGAGCAGGATCATGTTGTAGGCCTTCGAGTTGCCCATCTCCACGGCAGCGTCGGTGGCGTTGATGGCCAGACAGCGTATGTCGGTGCGTGCGGGCTGCCGGTGTATGCCGTAAGGGTCGTAGATGAGTGTGCCCCCGGGTTTAATGTGGCTTTCGAATTTGTCGAGACTCTGTTGGTTGAGGATCACGGCTATGTCGTAGGTGTCGAGCACCGGCGAGCTGATCATGGAGTCGCTGAGGATCACGGTGACGTTGGCGGTGCCGCCGCGCTGTTCGGGTCCGTAGCTGGGCATCCATGTGACTTCCAGACCGTCGAGGAGTCCGGAGTATGCGAGAATCTTGCCCATTGACAGGACGCCTTGTCCGCCGAAACCGGCTATGATGATTTCGTGTTTCATTTTTATTCCTTTACGGTGTTTTTCAGTTCGCCGAGGGGGTATTTGGCAAACATGTTTTCTTCCATCCATTTGTTGGCCTTTTCGGGCGACATTTTCCATCCGCTGTTGCAGGTGGAGACTATCTCGATGAAGGATGTGCCGCGTTTTTCGCGTGCGTTGATGAACGCCTGCTTTATGGCTTTTTTGGCGTTGCGCACGGCGGCCGGCGTGTGGACAGCCTGCCGGCTTACCAGACATGTGCCGTCGAGCAGCGTGATCATGTCGGTGATTTTGAGCGGATAGCCGTTGAGATCAGCACGGCGTCCGTAGGGGGTGGTGGAGGTTTTCATGCCTTCGAGGGTGGTCGGGGCCATCTGTCCTCCGGTCATGCCGTAGATGCCGTTGTTGATGAAGATGATGACGATGTTTTCGCCGCGGTTGCAGGCATGGATGGATTCTGCGGTGCCGATTGCTGCGAGGTCGCCGTCGCCCTGGTATGTGAACACCACGTTGTCGGGCTGCAGGCGGGCAACGGCCGATGCCACCGCGGGGGCGCGTCCGTGGGCCGCTTCGATCCAATCGATGTCTATGTAGTTGTAGGCGAATACCGCACATCCTACGGGGGCTACTCCGATGGCGTTGTGTTCAAGACCGAGTTCGTCGATGACTTCCGCCACGATTTTGTGCACCACGCCGTGGGAGCATCCGGGGCAGTAGTGCATGGTGTTGTCCAGCAGCAGCTTCGGGCGGCTGTAGACCTTGTTTTCGGTTTTTATGATGTCTTCGCGGGTCATGGCGTGGTTCAGTTTTTAGCTTCGGGGAAGTGAGAGGTGAGCGAATCAATGATTTCCTGCGGGTTGGGGACTATGCCGCCGGTGCGTCCGAAGTGGCGTACTTTGCCGCAGTGGGTTCCGGCGGCGAGTCTGACGTCTTCAACCATTTGTCCGGCGTTTAGCTCGGCCACGAGTATGCCTTTCATGCGTTCGGCCAGTCCGGCTATGGCCTGAGTGGGGAAGGGCCAGAGGGTGACGGGACGCAGCATGCCTACTCTGATGCCTTGTTCGCGTGCGTTCTCGATGGCCTTGCGGCAGATGCGCGATGTGCATCCGAAGGCGACTATGAGGTATTCGGCGTCGTCTGTCATGAATTCTTCATAGCGGACCTCGTTGGCGGTTATGGCGGCGTAGGTGTTCTGGAGACGTTTGTTGTTTTTCTCCATTTCGGACGGCTGCAGCTCGAGCGATGTGGACACGTTGCGGTGGTTGCGGCCGCGTTTGCCTGTGACGGCCCATGGGCACTGGTCGATGATCTGCTGCTGGGTGCGGCGCGGGCGTGACGGGGGCAGAACCACTTTTTCCATCATCTGGCCTATGACGCCGTCGGCCAGAATCATGGCCGGGGTGCGGTATTTGAACGACAGGTCGAATCCGAGACCGACAAAGTCGGCCATCTCCTGAACGGAGTTGGGCGCGAGGACTATCAGGTGGTAGTCGCCGTGGCCGCCGCCCTTGGTGGCCTGAAAATAGTCGGCCTGCGAGGGCTGGATGGTGCCGAGACCGGGACCTCCGCGCATCACGTTGACGATGAGGGCGGGGAGCTGGGCCGCGGCTATGTAGCTTATGCCTTCCTGTTTGAGACTGACGCCCGGCGAGGATGATGATGTCATTACCGCTCTGCCGCATGAGGCTCCGCCGTAGATCATGTTGATGGCGGATACTTCGCTTTCGGCCTGAAGCACGACCATGCCGGTGGTTTCCCATGGCATGAGGGCTTCAAGGGTCTCGAGCACTTCTGACTGAGGGGTGATAGGGTATCCGAAGTATCCGTCGGTGCCGTAGCGTATGGCTGCGTGGGCGAGGGCTTCGTTGCCTTTCATCAGTTTTATTTCGTCTTCCATATCAGTGGGGGATGATGATTTTGTTGTTTAGTGGCGGCTGCCGGATCATGCGTCTTTTTTCACGACTCTGTAGACTTCGATGCACGCATCGGGACACACGGCGGCGCATGATCCGCATCCGACGCATTTTTCCTCGCTCACAGCGTAGGCGAAGTGATAGCCACGGTCGTTGACTTCCTTGGGCTGCAGGGAGAGCACGTCGGCGGGACATGCCACCACACACAGGTTGCATCCTTTGCAGCGGTTTGTGTCTATTTCGACAGCACCGAAAATTTTAGCCATAATTTTTTATTCGTTCAGGTGTTGACTTGAGTGAAGTTTATTATTTGAACGCAAATTTAAACAAAAATTCTTAGAGTGTGTTTGAATTTAAATAGATTTTAATGTTCGACATGATTAAGCA